>Ga0068851_10000042_pt1 | contig 88904 bp, 76 predicted proteins | sample KBSCornC12_FD_66588 | JGI IMG/M metagenome (GOLD analysis project Ga0068851, IMG submission 66588) | Corn rhizosphere microbial communities from Kellogg Biological Station, Michigan, USA - KBS Corn C1-2 | ecosystem: Host-associated > Plants > Roots > Rhizosphere > Soil ...
CGTGAATACGAATGGAGACTTGCAGCTCTGGCGCGTACGCAAAATCGTACCTGATGGTGAAGTTATGGACGAAGCCAGCCAGGTATCACTCTCTGAAGCAAAAAGCATCGACGACAGCTATGAACTCGATGAAGAATGCTTCGAAGAATTGACACTGGAAGACTTCGGTCGTCGCGCTATCATGGCCGCTCGTCAAACCCTCGTGTCCCGAATCATGGAACTCGAGAAAGACGAAGTCTATCAACGTTACAAAGACCGCGAAGGTGAAATCATCCTCGGCGAAGTACAACAAATACTCAAACGCGAGATCCTCATCCTCGATGATGTGACCAACAACGAACTCTTATTACCTCGTACCGAAATGATCCGCGGTGATTATTTCAAGAAAGGTGATATGGTCCGCGCCATCATCAAGAAAGTGGAGATGAAAAATAACAACCCGGTCATCATCATTTCCCGTACTGACAATATGTTCCTCGCGAAACTGATGGAACAGGAAGTGCCTGAAGTAGAAGATGGACTGATCACGATCAAGAAGATTGTTCGTCTTCCTGGTGAACGTGCAAAAGTGGCTGTTGAATCCTACGATGATCGTATCGATCCGGTAGGCGCATGTGTTGGTATGAAGGGTTCACGTATCCATGGTATCGTTCGCGAATTGCGCAATGAGAACATTGACATCGTGAATTACACCAACAACCTGTCACTTTATATTCAACGTGCATTGACACCCGCTAAAGTGACCAGCATTGCTATCAATGCAGAAACTAAACGTGCCAGTGTGTATTTGAAAGCTGACCAAGTTTCATTGGCCATCGGAAAAGGTGGATCCAATATCAAGCTGGCGAGCTGGTTGACGGATTATGAAATCGATGTATTCCGCGATAGCGAAAGTGCTGAAACGGAAGATGTCGATCTCGATGAATTCGCTGATGAAATCGAAGCCTGGATCATCGATGAACTCAAAGGCATCGGATGTGATACAGCGAGAAGCGTGTTGGCTTTGAACAAAGAAGAATTGGTCAGACGTACGGATCTTGAAGAAGAGACCGTCGATGAAATTTTACGGATATTTACAGCTGAATTTGACGAAAGCTGAATTCATTTCACGGTTCCTGAAACGTCCTCCCTCTTATGAAAGGGAAAACATGAAGAGAGCCTAACAACAAAATATGTCGCAACGACTAGTTAAAGTAGCCAAAGAGTTAAACGTCGGTACGGATAGTATCGTGGATTACCTTTCTAAAAAAGGATTCGCTATTGAAGCCAAGCCGACCAGCATGATCACCGACGAGATGCACAACCTGCTTCTCATGGAGTTCAGTAGCAATATGGCTATCAAAGCGCAGGCCGATAATATGGTCATCGGGACCCGCCCACCAGTGAAAGCAGGTGAGGTGGCTGCACCTGTTGTCCATGAGGTCGCTGTTAAAGAACCTCCTGTAGTTAAGCCTGCCGAGAAGACAGTTAAAAAAGCAGAAGTCGAAGAGCAAGATAAACCCAAACTCAAAGTGTTGGGTAAAATTGATCTCGCTCCAAAAGCAAAGGAGAAGCCGGAAGAAAAACCGGAAGTAGAAGTTCCTGTTGAAGTTCCTGAGGAAGTTGTTATTCCTCCTGTTCCTGAAGAAGTACCGGATGAAGTTGTAAGAGCTGAAGCACCTCAACTTGCCGGCCTCACGATCTTAGGCAAGATTGATACCAACAAGTTTGATAAAACGCCTAAGAAATCAGAGAAGGAAAAAGAAAAGGAAAGAGCTACTGCTAAAGCGAAGAAAGATAAAGAGTCAAGACCGCTTGCTTCCTCCGATACCAGCACTGCAGCAAAGAGAAAACGCAAGCGCAAGAAACTTCCTACTGATGGTCCAAGTCCGACCGGAGGTCAACCTCCAAGGACAGGTCAAGTTGGTGAAAGAAGATTAAGTACAGGACCAAAACGTCCCACCGGATTTGTTGGTGGTGGCCGTGATGACAATAAGGAGGTTTCGAAAAAGGAAATCGACGATCAGATTCGCGCTACAATGGCGCGACTCACTGGAGGAAAGAGCCGTCGTCAAAAAATCAGAAGAGATAGTCGTAAGGATAAGGTGGAACGCCAGGAATTGGCTGATTCTCAAATGCCAGATGCTAAACTGCAATTGACAGAATTCGTATCGGTGTCTGAATTAGCAAGCTTGATGAATATCCCGGTAACGGATGTTATCATGACGTGTATGAATCTCGGTGTGATTGTTTCGATCAATCAGCGCCTCGATGCTGAAATCATTGAATTAGTAGCCGGTGAATTTGGACATGAAGTAGAATTTATTTCTGCAGAGGAAACTGTACTGTTTGATGAGGAGGAAGATGACAATCCGGAAGATCTCAAACCACGTCCGCCGATTGTGACGGTCATGGGTCACGTCGATCATGGTAAGACATCATTGCTGGATTATATCCGTAAAGCGAATGTCGTGAGTGGTGAAGCCGGAGGAATTACGCAGCACATCGGTGCGTATGAAATGGAAGTGAAACCGGGACGTTCGATTACATTCCTCGATACTCCGGGTCACGAAGCATTTACTGCTATGCGTGCTCGTGGTGCGAAAGTGACTGACATTGCTGTCATCATCATTGCAGCAGACGATAACGTGATGCCGCAAACGCGTGAAGCTATCAGTCACGCACAAGCAGCAGGTGTACCAATTGTATTTGCCATAAATAAAATTGATAAGCCTGGAGCTGATGCCAACAGGATCAAAGAAGAATTGTCGAGGATGAATCTCTTGGTGGAAGATTGGGGTGGAAAAATTCAATCCTCTGACATCTCTGCTAAAACAGGTTTGAACATTGATAATCTTTTGGAGAAAATATTATTTGAAGCAGACCTTCTTGATCTGAAAGCAAATCCTGAAAGATTGGCTGTCGGAACAGTAATCGAAGCTTCATTGGATAAAGGCCGTGGCTATGTCACGAAGCTGTTGGTTCAAAATGGAACATTATCCATCGGTGATATTCTTGTTGCTGGTGAGTATAGTGGAAAAGTGAAAGCCATGTTCAATGAACTTGGCAAGAAAGAGAAAGCAGTGGGTCCATCTTCTCCGGTACTTGTACTCGGACTCAATGGTGCTCCACAGGCGGGTGAAAAATTCCGCGAATTTGAAAGTGAACAAGATGCTCGTTCAGTAGCTACGTATCGCGGACAAATCAATCGCGAACAAACTAATCGGGCGAGCAAACGTATTTCACTCGATGAAATTGGACGTCGTCTTGCATTAGGTAATTTCAAAGAACTCAATCTCATCATCAAAGGTGACGTGGATGGTTCTATTGAAGCTATGGCCGACTCATTACAGAAATTATCAATCGAGAGAATTCAGGTTAATATCATCCACCAGGCTGTTGGTCAAATCGTGGAATCAGATGTATTGTTAGCGTCTGCTTCAGATGCCATCATCATCGGCTTCCAGGTACGTCCTTCAATGGCTGCGCGCAAACTCGCTGAGAAGGAAGGTGTTGAAATCAAGTTGTACTCCATCATCTACGAAGCTATCAACGAGATCAAGTCTGCTGTTGAAGGCATGCTCGAACCTACGAAGGAAGAGAAGATCATCGGACAGGTCGAAGTACGCGAAGTCTTCAAGATCAGTAAAGTGGGAACGGTTGCCGGATGTTTTGTATTGGAAGGTAAAGTTGGACGTAGCAATCACATCCGGATCATCCGCGATGGTATTGTCATCTATCCTACGAAGGAAAATGTTCACGGAGAGCTTTCAACCCTCAAGCGTTTCAAAGACGATCAGAAGGAAGTCAAGGCCGGAATGGAATGTGGTCTCACGATCAAGAACTTCAATGACATCAAGGTAGGAGACATCATTGAGGTGTATGAGATCAATGAGATCCGGCAGAAACTGGAAAGTTAATTTAAGAATCCAGATTTAAGATTTAAGATTACAAGTTTTGATTTACGAATTGTAAGATTGTAAATCACAAATCTTAATTTAGAATCTTAAATATTAATTCTTAAATCTTAATTAACATTTATACCGATTAGATTAAAAGATTGGCTCGACGAAGGTGTGGTGAAATTCAACCAACCTTCCTTCATTGCAGAAGATCCCATCTCTGTTCCGCATCAATACTCTAAATTACAGGACATTGAAATCGCCGGTTTCTTCACCGCTATCATGTCCTGGGGCCAGCGCGTAACGATTATCAACAAAGCGAATGAGTTGATGCAATTGATGGATAAATCTCCATTTGATTTTATTAAGAATCATCAACCGAAAGAACGAAAGCGATTCAATTCTTTTAAACATCGTACGCTTCAACCGGATGATGTTATTTATTTGGTTGAAGTGTTGCAAGCTTATTTTCAAAAAAAGAATTCACTGGAAGATGCATTTGCTGATCACCTCCTGGATAGTGATGATGATACGTATAATGTACTCTCAGGATTTCACTCGTTGCTTTTCTCGCATCCATGGGTGATGGAACGGACACGCAAACACATTTCCACACCAGCGAATAAATCCAGTTGCAAACGACTGAATATGTATCTCCGCTGGATGGTGCGACAGGATGATAAAGGTGTTGACTTTGGTGTGTGGAAAAAAATATCTCCTTCGCAACTTGTTATTCCACTTGACTTGCATGTTGGAAGAGTAGCAAGAGAATTAGGTTTGCTTTCCCGAACGCTGAATGACTGGCAGGCGGCGAAAGAGTTAACGTTGAAGTTGAAAAAATTTGATGCGAAGGATCCGGTGAAGTATGATTTTGCTTTGTTCGGAGAAGGCGTTCTGAAAAAGTGAATAGAAAGTAGTGAGTAGTGAGTGATGCCGACTGCCGACTGCTTACTGCTTACTGCTTACTGATTATTCCTGTTCTTCCATCTCTTTCGGCCCATACGCCAAATCACCAGCATCCCCTAAACCTGGAACGATAAATGATTTCGCGGTGAGTTCTTCATCTTCGGCACCAACCCAAATTTTGATGTGGGGATATTTCACATGTACATATTCAAGACCTGCAGTGGAAGCAACTACGGCGACGACATGTATTTCACGAGGTGTACCATATTCCATCAAGGCATCCAATGATCTGATCACACTGGCGCCAGTGGCCAACATAGGATCGCAGAGAATTAACACTTTATTTTCAAGATCAGGACTGCTGATATATTCGAGACTCACTTCGAATGTGCCGTCTTTGTGATGTTGACGATAAGCGGAGATAAAAGCATTTTCTGCTTTATCAAAAACAGAAAGAAGACCATTGTGCATAGGGAGCCCGGCCCGGATAATGGTCGCCAGTACTACCTGGTCCTCAAGACGGTGCGTATCGGCTTCCCCTAACGGAGTGACCGTCTTGACGGATTCATAGCGCAATGTTTTACTGATTTCATAGCCCATGATCTGGGAAAAGCGTTCCAGGTTGCGGCGGAACAGGACAGGATTGAGCTGTAAGACTTCGTCCCGCATCTGGAGCAGATACTCATGCGCAATGGAGACGGTAGAAGAGAGATTAATAACCACGCGAAATCGTATTTGATGTCTGGCAAGATAGGGAAAGAAGGGGAGGTCCCCAATAATTTTGGTCAGTGTCGGACAGATTAGCTAAAAAGCTGCCAGGCGCACAAAATTTCCCTAACTTTCCAATGTGAAACGCATTCTTGGGGCATTTTTACTCTGTTTAAGTTGGTTCTGCATAGAGGCTCAGACGATCGTCCAGCCGAAGCAACTCGACTACAGCTCAGTAGGCATTCTCTATAACAAAGAAAAATCTTTTGATTTCAGGCCCCATACTAATGGCATGGCTATCGGAGTTCATTTCGGAACAATCAAGACCTATTACAAAACCAACTATTACCAATTTGATATGGGATTCGTCCGGCATCCCAAAGAATATCGTCAAACGGTAAGTTTTAATTCAGGAAGTCCATTCACTCGTTCCACCGGCAGCTTTACCTATGGCAAGCAAAATGATCTCATCATTTTTCGCGGAGGGGTTGGGAAGAAATATTATTATTCCGATAAAGCAAAACGTAAAGGTGTTGCTGTGGGTGTTGATTATGAATTTGGACCTTCCATCGGAATGCTGAAACCGTATTACCTTGATCTTTCGCGTTTACAGGATAATGGATTTGTGGATTACATTTCCACTGAACGTTATACGGAAGAAAATAAAGATCTCTTCCTGGATGAAACTAAAATCATCGGACCGGCTTCTTTCTTCAAAGGATTTGGACAAGTCACTTTCATTCCCGGATTGCATGCGAGGATAGGTGCACATTTCAGTCTCGGCGCATTTGATCAGTACATCAAAGCCTTTGAGATAGGCGTCATGGTCGATGGTTTTTTCCAACGCGTGCCCATCATGATCATTGAAAATAATACACCGGTATTTATCAATGGGTATATTTCGTTTCAGATAGGGAAGAGGCAGTAGTCAGTAAACAGTTTTCAGTAAACGGTATTCAGTAAACAGTTTTCTGACTTCGTAATTCACTACTCACTACTCACTATTCACTATTCGTTTTTCACTTTTCGTGAACCACCACCACAACGGCACGCCTGTCAACATCAATATCAATCCAAAGATCGCTTCGCGCGGTTGAGTGATCAATGTATTAGCGATAAGCGCGATGCAGAAGAGAATGAACAGAGCAGGAACTATTGGATATCCCCACATTTTATAAGGTCGAACAGCATCGGGCATTCTTTTGCGAAGGATGAAAACGCCATAGGTCGTAAGTCCATAATAAAAGAAGATGGCGAAGATGATCATGTCGGTCAACTGATCAAACGTACCGGAGAAAACTAAAAGGCATCCCCATGCGCACTGCAGCCACAACACATTCGAGGGTACGTGATGTGCATTGAGTTTATCCATTTTGGGGAAAAACAATTTCTCTTTGGCCATCGCAAAATAAGTGCGGGCACTGCCATAAATTGTCACGTGTGTGCAACCAAGAGTTGTGATCAAAATCAATGCACCCATAAATATTCCGCCGCCATGTCCCCAGAAAGATTTGACCACTTCGACTGCAGCGATTTGATTGCCAGCCGCCTGGACGTCCTGTAATTGCTGAATAGGAAGGATGGCGAGATAGGTGGCGTTGGTTACCAGGTAGATTGCAATGACAATACCAACTCCAATGGCTAATCCTTTTGGAATATTCTTATGCGCATCTTTTACTTCACCTCCGACAAAGCCTACTGATGACCAACCCTGGTAGGCCCAGAATGCTGCCAGCATTGCCGTGAAAAAAGCACTGATAGTGACTGGACGATTAGCAGGTGTTGTGAAATCAAAACTCTGCATGATATTCGCTTTGCCGCTGGTCAATCCGAAAATCACAATAATGGCAATACCGAGATAAACCAACCACAAAAGAACATCGCTCAGTCTTGCACTGTTTTTGATAGCACGAGTGTTGACGAGGGTTAAAATAATGATGAGGACGACAGCAACGATTTTAGTAGAGAAATCCTGGAAGGGATAAAATACTCCCCAGAGGTTGAAGTCCTTTAAATTATCGAGCATCGGCGAAACCGGAACCATAGCCCGAAAAGATTGTGCAAATACATACGAAAGTGAAGAGATAGAAGCGGTTTGTACGACCACAAACATCGACCAGCCAAACATGAAGGCGAGGAAGCGATTGTAAATTTTCTTATAATAAGCATAGTCACCACCGGTATCCGCTAAGAGACCCGCCACCTCTGCGTTACTTAATGCTCCGATCAATGTGATCACACCACCGACGACCCAAGCCAGCAACACCCATCCCGGGGATTGCAATTGGTCGGCCATAGGGGCAACCTTTTTATAAACTCCGGAGCCGATGATATTGGCCACGACGATAGAGATCGCGAAGCCCAGGCCCAAGGAACGGACGAGATGATTTTTAGCGGGAGTAGAATCCATATGACAGGTGGGTGATGTGAAGGGGTAAGATAAGTATTGGAAATGAAGTTAGGTCTGAGGAATTTGGAATAACGAATGGTTCGACTTCGCACACCAACCGTAGCCAATAACAAATGAAGAAGTAGGGTGTAAAACACTTATGAACTTTTTGTGGATTAAGGGCAAGATGACAACAAAGCATAGATGGGACGATACGAATCATTTTTATGATTTCGTCGAAATCCTTTTCCGGATTTGATTTGGACATAGGATTATCGAACGAGACCTTTACTTAGATTTCGTCGGAATCCTTTTCCAACTATATAGTGTCTCGAGAAGTCAAAACGTTACCGTCTTTTTGAATTTTTTTTAAAGAAAAATGATCTGGGTCAAAGAAGAGAGGGCAGGGCATAGAGGGTCTGCGACGAGCTATCTTTATGATTTCGTCGAAATCCTTTTCCGGATTTAAATTGGCCATAGGTTTAGCACACGAGATCCTTAATTAGATTTCGTCGAAATCCTTTTCCAACTATATAGTGTCTCGAGAAGGCAAAATGTTACCGTCTTTTTAAAATTTTTTTAAAGAAAATTGAGAATGAAATTCTGATTAAAGAAAAGAGGAGCGGGCATAGAGGGTCCGCAACGATGAATCTTTAAGATTTTTGTGCGGAGTGAAGTGAAGTATCGTCGAAAACCACCACCACATATAAGTGTCTCGAGAAGCCAAAATGTTTCCCTTATCCATAAATTATTTTGGAGCCCTTGCCTCTTGTCAATTGCCTATTCTACCATTTCAATCCAAAAACCAAAATCGTCAATTCAATCTCTAATCTTAAATATTAAATCTTAAATCAGTCCTTGTGCCTGCGTTTCTTCGTCATTCCCCCCACCGCATCCTTCACACTCGTCATGACAATGAAAGCATTCGGATCAATTCGTTTTACTTCAGATTTAAGGCGACTGATTTCTAATCGCGTCAGCACGGTATAAATAATTTTCATGTCCTGGTGTTTGTCGCCGGTTTTACCAAAACCACGTTCACCTTTGTAGACAGTCACGCCTTGGCTAAGCTGGTAGGAAATCATCTCCCGGATATCATCTGCTTTGATGGAAATAATAGTGACACCAGTATATTCTTCAATACCTTCCAAAATAAAATCTACGGTCTTCGATGCAGCGAGATAAGTCAGCATCGCGTACATAGCCACTTCAACAGAAAGCATGTAAGCGGCAAAAGAAAATATAACCACATTGACGATCAAAATAATATCACCGATAGAGAGTCCGAACTTTCTGCTCAGCGAGATCGCGAGAATTTCTGTTCCATCGATAACAGCACCACCTCTTACGGTTAAACCAATTCCGGCACCAAGAAAAAATCCACCGAAAACGGCAATCAACAATTTGTCATGCGTGACTTCCGGGAATGGAAAAAATGCAACGACTATAGCAAGGCCAATAATTGATAACACAGCTTTGATGGCAAATATTTTTCCAATGACTCTGAAGCCTAAAACAAGGAAAGGCAAATTGACAAGGACGATGACAACAGCCAGTGATGTGTGTTCCAGTCGTGCAATTAAAAGTGAAATACCGGTGGCACCGCCATCAATAAATCCATTGGTCAATAAAAAACCTTTTAATCCGAATCCGGCGGAAAATATCCCCATCGTGATCAGGAGAATATCCATCAAAGCACTCCGGATGAGCTGCTTTAACTCATGAAATCCTTTTGCGATATCATAAGCTGAATACACATTGTCATCGTCCTTCCATTTGCTTTTCGGCTGCAGGATCAGGCGGGTGACGAGTTTATTCAGGAATGGATGCATGAGCTTAAAGAAATGAAAATTAAGCCGCTAATTCACGCAAATTAATTTTTAGAATAAATTTTATTGAAGATTCTGATTAACTCCGCCCTTCAGGGCGGAGAAAAGATGGAATACTTTCAGACAGGACTTAAGTCCTGTAGAAGAATCTTGTATCGCTCATCCCTAGCCTGAAGGCTAGGGTTAATCAGAACTACGTGACAACTACCAACTAAGGACTTTTAATTTGCGTTAATTCGCGAAAATTAGCGGCGTTTTTTACTATGCCTTCGGTTTCCTGAAGCGGGCCTGCAACATTTTGAAAATAATAGGAAGGACAGAGACAAAAATAATTCCAACTACGATCCACTCGAGATCATCAGTGATGTCGTAGTTGTATTCTTTTAACAAAAACTGGTGCAGAAATCGTCCTGCCAATGTCATACTGAATACCCACGCAAATGCACTGACGGAGGAGATCGCAGTGAATTTCTTTTTATCCATTTGCACAATGCCCGCAACGATAGGTGCAAACGTCCGCACGAACGGAACAAAGCGAGCGAGGAAGATGGCAAAGTTGCCATGATCATCATAAAAGGTTTTGGCTTGTTGTAAATATTGTTGTTTGAAATACCAGGTGTTTTTCCAGCTGAACATGGCCGGTCCGATTTTCTTTCCAAACCAATACCCAAGTTGATTACCCAATATGGCGAAGATGGAAATAAGCACCATGATGAGTACAAATGGCATATTGAAGAACCCCGCAACGACCTGCTTCCACATGATCCCGGTCACAAACAGCAACGAATCACCCGGCAAGAAGAATCCTAAAAAAAGACCGGTCTCCGCAAAAACGATGAGCAGGATGATCCAGACTCCGCCATGGGCTACGTACCATTGGGGCTGCAGAAGGGAATGCCAATCAAAGTCTGTCATGTGAAACGGTATAAATAGCGTGGACTGGCGCTCAATATCAGGAATGTTATTTGAATTTCCATAGCGGAAAGCTAGTTCTTTATAAACCGGGCATTTAATCCCTGGCCTCCTTTATCAATGAGCTGGAGTAAATACATTCCAGCAGGCAATGATGATATATTGATCTGCTGAGTAGTTCCTGTTCCTTTCAATATAGTGATGCCGGTAAGCGTAAACACTTCGTAAGTGTAATCAACAATTGTTGCATCTATGTAAAGGAAATCAGATGATGGGTTTGGGAAAACTTTAATTTTTTTTTGCTCCCCGGTATTGGTATTCAGGACAAGATTTTCAAAAAGCCATTTGTAGGCATCGGGATATTCACGGGCCCAGAACCATTCACTGTGAGCACCGTCGGCTTCGTCATCGACTTTGACGTTGGATTGATCCACACCTTGTTTCAGCAGGATCTGTTGCATGTGCAGGATATCCGGGATCATGCCTGAACTTTCATTATGCCCAGCAACAAAATAAACACGGATATCTTCATCGAATGTTTTAGACATCACTTGCAGGAAAATAGAATCCGTGATCTGGAATGCAGGAGAAAAGATTCCGGCTTTGCCAAATACATCCGGATGTTCAGCAGCCGCATACATTGAAATAAAGCCTCCAAGTGAACTTCCGCCAATGGCTGTATAATCACGTCCTGGTAATGTTCTAAACGTACTATCAATATGAGGTTTTAGCGTATTGATTAAAAATGAAACATACGCTTCGCCATCACCACCTGCACTATAAGTTGTGCTGTACCATGGTGAATATTCATTGAATCTTTCGCCGCCACCATTATCGATGCCAACAACAATAGCGCCGTAATCACCTGCATTGAAGAGATCGTTCATGGACTCATCGATTTTCCATTCGCCGGCGAAACTGGTCACAACATCAAAAAGATTTTGACCGTCCTGCATGTAGAGCACCGGGTAGTGTTTTGATGTGGTATTGTAATCTGGTGGTAGATAGACCCAGATTCTACGACTGCGATTCAACTGTGGCATGAAATAATTTTCATCCAGTACCTGTACATTATCGGTTGCAGTGTGATTGCCACTGACGACATCTTCCCATCCGGCGATCGTAAGATTGAGAGTTGATGTAGCACCTGAGTAAGTATAAGTTCTGTTTGGCAAATAGCTTCCGGCCGCTGTTCCTTCAACGGTGGCCCAACTTCCCCTTGTGAATTTAAATTCTAATGCGCCCGGAGAAGGATTGAATGTAATGGTGTAAGTGCCATTTTGATTATCGGTTAATTGATAAGCAGGATTACCGGGGCTCCAGGAATTGAAATTGCCTGCGATGTAGATCTTGGCGGTGTCGGGAGTGGAGGATGGGACGGAGGTGAGGTTGATGGTGAGTTGGGCGGAGAGGGATGCAACAAAGGATACGTTAAGCAAAAGGAAAATGCAAACTAAAAATCTATTCATGATCATTGATTGGTGAGGGGAAGATAGGGGATTTAGGGGTTCGTTTTGAATCTCCTCTACGAGTTGGTCGTTTCGACTACGCCACAAAGGACTATGCCTTTGAGGTAAACTCAACGACCAGCCGAATCTTACTGAGGACTCTTCTTTAATCCTCGGCTACGCTCGGATTTGAACTCTAGCTTTAGTAATTGAATCAAGTCCGAGCGTAGCCGAGGACTTTAGTGAAATTCATAGGAGGAACTAATTGGTCGTTGAGCGTAGTCGAAACGAGCAATGAAAGGAGCGTAGTCGAAACGAGCAATGAAAGGAGCGTAGTCGAAACAATCAATGAAGGAAGCGTAGTCGAAACGAACAATGAAGGGAACGTAGTCGAAACAAGCAATGAAGGGAGCGTAGTCGAAACGAGCAATAAAGGAAGCGTAGTCGAAACGATCAATGGACGAAACCTAATTAATATGCAAGCCATCCTTATAACTTAATTACCCTTCTATTCACTTGTTGATTTTGAAACTGAATATTGAGGATGTAAGGACCTGGAGCGAATTCCGAGATGTCAAGTGAATGGAAATCGCCAGGCCATGTTCTCAATAGTTTTCCATAAGGATCAATGAAGGAATAAGATAAGGGCAAGGTGTTTGAAGTATTGACTTCAATTTGATTGAATGTTGGATTGGGATAAATAAATATGTTTTCATCGGTGCCAGGATTTTGAGTAGCTGTCATGCAAAGGTCATTGATTTCTTCCCTGGAATTGCATCCGGTGAAATTATCAGTTAGTGAAACCTGACCGCCATTAGCCAGGTATTGACAAATGCTGGAAACACTGCAGTCACTTAATATATCACAATTTTCAAGAGTCAATGAAGCTAGTGTTCCGGGATTAAAATTATCCAACCCCGATAAACTGAATAACCCCTTATTGTATTTTAATGTCAAAGATTGCCCTATAGTTTGCAGCGATGTCAAAGCGTGGACTTCATGGAGTGTGTAATTGTAACTTATATCCAAATCCCCGGTAATCGATTGCAGTGATTCCAGGCCTGACAAGGAGGTTAACCTAAAATTTCGTAATACACTTAGATCGCCGCCAATGTTGTTTAGAGATTGAAGGCTATTGATGTTTAGGAGAGTATCATTCTGGGAAATCAAAACATCACCCCGTACCTGGGTAAGTTTTTCCAGGCCATTTAAATTTACGAGATCAGCATTATTTGAAATGTCGACATTGGAATCAACTACCATTAATTGGTCAAGACCAAGTAGATTTTGCAAGGCAGCATTCTCCTGTATTAACATGGATCCTCCGATATGTTGAAGAGTATTCAGACCAGATAAATGGAGAAGGGAAATATTATGTTGTAGCTCCAAATTATGACCGATTACTTTCATGGAATCCAACCCCGAGAGTGAGGTCAACGATGCATTTGCCCAAACTGTAAGCGAGCCCTGGATAGAATCTAAATTATCGAGTCCTCCCAAACTGGTTAAGTTTTGATTGCTACGAATAGAAAGATCACCAGCAATGGTGTTCAACTCATAAAAGCCATCAAGATTGATTAATTGGTTATTGCTGATGATGGAGAGATCAGACCCTACGAATTTTAACTGGCTAAGTCCAAGAAGCGATTCCAATTCATCATTTAAAAGTATCTTCAATTGTCCTCCAACATAGGAAAGGTTATCCAACCCGGAAAGATCTACAAGTGGCGTGCTGGTAATTTCAAGGTTTCCTCCTATCCATTGTACTCCATCTAAGCCTGAAATTTCGTTTAAAAGGGGATTTTCATTGATGATGGCATCGCCGAATATAGTGTCAACGGAATGGAAGGCATTTAATTCTTCCAATGAAGGACAGTGTTCAACTTTCAATCCTCCTTTTATTATTTGAAGGTTTTGCAATCCATTGGAAAGAATTAATGAAGGGTTATTGGAGATCTCGATTTGTCCGACAGTATGTAGTTGAGGAAAGCCTGTTAAAACAAGGAGGTGATCATTATTCGTTATTTGTATTGCGCCTCCAATAGATTCCAGGTTTGTAAAACCAGCTATTTGAATTAAGGAGGAGTTGTTAAGGATTGTCAATCCTCCGATAGTTTTTAATTCGGTCAAACCTTGCAGGTCTTGAAGGTTTGGATTTCCCAGGATGCTCAGTCGTCCCTCGATAGTATCCATGCCACTCAAACCATTTAAACTGGATAATTTACTATTGCCATAAATTACAACATCTAATCCTACTTTAGATAAGGATTCCAATCCTTCCATACTCGTCAATTCACCATTATCCTTGATGGTTAAACCGAGACCAATAGTTTTGATTTCATTTAATCCCTGCAAGGATGTAAGGCTGTCATTATTTTCAATATGAACGAGATCACTAGTAGATTCTATTCCTTCCAGGCCCCTGAAATCCTGAAGCTGGTGGTTACCATAGAAAAGAATACGAGTTACAGGATGTTTAAGGTTAGAAAGGGCCAAAACATTTTGGAGATGAATATTGGAATTGAAATACAGGTTCTTTTCTACCGTATTCAAATTGTTAATACCATCCAGCGTTTGCAATTCAGGATTGTTTTGAAGAAGTAAACCTCCCCCAATCCATCGCAGCGAATCCAACCCCTGAAGATTGACTAGCGTCTTGCAATTTTGAACATACAGATATCCTGCAATGGAATCTAAACCTAATAGTCCTGATAAATTTTGAATCGTTGAGTCAGTTTCCAGGATCTTGACATTATCGCCGATAGATGTACAACCTGGAAAAGCAAGATGAAAACTATCAAGTTGGGATTGTCTTGTAAAAATGATTCCTTCGGTGAGGCACGATTGTGAAAAGAAAAGTAATGGCAAGGAGAAAAACAACAGGAAGAAAACTGCTTTTTTCATAATGGTTTCAATTTGAGGAGCTTTAAATTAAGGAAAATATGTGAAAAAGCGGTATAGTCACGTTCGGTTCGACTGATCTCCACGTGTTGTTCGTTTCGACTACGCTCAACGACCAACCGAATCCTACTGAAGACTCTACTTTAATCCTCGGCTTCGCTCGGATTTGAACTTCAATCTGGTGAATAAATAATTGAAAACTAGTTTTCTAAAATTTTAGTAATATTCCAAATCCGAGCGAAGCCGAGGATTATAGTATGATTCTTAAGTGGAGGCTATTGGTCGTTGAGCGTAGTCGAAACGAGCAATGAAGAGAGCGTAGTCGAAACGAGCAATGAAGAGAGCGTAGTCGAAACGAGCAATGAAAGAAGTGTAGTTGAAGCGATCAATAAAGAGAGCGTAGTCGTAACGAACAATGAAGAGATCGTAGTCGAAACGAGCAATGAAGGGAGCGGAGTCGAAACGAACGATTGGCGAAACCGAAATTAATATGCAAGCAATCCCTACAATTTAATAACCCTTCTATTCACCTGCTGATTCTCAAATTGAATATTGAGGATGTACATGCCTGGAGTGAATTCGGATATGTCGAGTGATGAGGAGGCGCCGGGCCAGTTCTTTAAGAGTTTTCCAGAGAGATCTATAAATGAAAAAGATTTTGGATAAGTCAACAAAAATGTAATATCAATTCGATCGTAAGTAGGATTGGGGAAAATAAATAAGTCCTCAGTAACTCCAGGACTTTGAGTAGCCGTCACGCATTGAGCAACAACTTCATCAGTTGTATTACAACCATGCAAATTGTTATGGATATTGCTTAACCCTCCATTAAGTAGATGTTGGCAGATGGGATAGATAGCACAGTCACTTAAACTGTCATTATTTTGAATGTCAAGACTTCGGCCTATTTCCTTCAAATTCGAAATCCCTTGTAATAAAGTTAAATGAGGATTGCTCAGAATCTTTAAGTCTTGATCTACTGTTATCAGCGAACTCAAACCCAAAAGATTGGTTAACCTAGAGTTGCCAATTATTTCCAAATTACCGGTTATTGTTTTCAGGGAATCCAGGCCCACCAGGTTTATTAATGAGTCATTACTAATTGTCAAATTTCCATCGAGTATACTAAGGTCGTTTAGGCCATTCAAATTTTTCAAAGAATGGTTATTGATAATTTTATTACCCAGACGGAGTGATTTAATCTTATCCAGACCGTAAAGGTTCGCTAAATGCCAATTGTCTGTAATTTCAATATAGGTATAAATAGAATCCAATGAGTTTAATTCGGCGATTGAATTCAATTGAAAATTGTTCTGAATGAGTAGATATAGGCCTATAAAATGAAGTTGCTCAAGCCCGTGAAGATTGATCAGGCTGTCACAATTGATAATTTTTAAACTTCTCCTGATTTCCTGGATACCAGATAAAGCAGATAAATCAACAATGGGATAATCTGTTCCATTTATTTCAACATTACCTTCAATGATGCTACAGGTTGGATATATAATGGGAAAACTATCGATTTGAGATTGTCTTTTAAAAATGATCCCTTCCGGAAGGCAGCTTTGAGAGAAAAGCGAGTTCGCAACCAGCAGTGAGATTGAGAAAAGTAAAAAAGAGGGTTTCATACACATTGGTTTTTGAAGTTGTTTTTAAAAATAAATCAGGTTCATTTGGTACTAGAGTTTAATAACTCTTCTATTCACTTGTTGATTGGCAAATTGGATATTTAGAATATACATGCCAGGGGCGAATTCGGAGATGTCGAGTGATGTGGAATCTCCGGGCCATGATGTTAAGATTTTTCCGGAAGGATCTAATAATGAAAATGAATTTGGATAAGACAAAGAAGATGTAATCTCAATTCGTTCGTAAGTGGGATTGGGATAAATGTATAAGTCATCAAGAATGCCAGGATTTTGAGTTGCCGTCAGGCAATCGTTGATGATTTCTTCCCTGGTATTGCAACCGGTAGAATTACCACCAATAAAATAAACACCTCCATGAGTAAGGTGTATGCAAATGCTGGCGACCGCACAATCTGATAAATGATCATTATAAGAAACATCCACCTTATTAATGAAAGTATTACATAAATGGTCAAGACCATAAAGACTTGGCAAAGCTGTATTGGCCTGAATGATGATCTGACCTTTAAGATTAGAGGCATTGATTAAGGCAGAAAGATCAACTAAAGAAGTATTGGAAAGAATTCCAACGGAATTGGTGATGGTCTGAAGTCCTTCAAGCCCTGCCAGGGAAGTAAGAGTAGAATTATCTGTAAAAGAAAGCGCGCCCACGGATTGCAATCTGGATAACCCCATGAAGTTTTGTAAGACTTGATTGCTTTTCACAATAAAACTACCATGTATTGATTCCAAACGATCGAGTCCTGCAAAAGCGGTCAGCCCATTTTCAAATGCTTCGAAATCCCCATAAATTTCTTTTAATGAATCTGCGCCCTGGAAGGAGAGCAGGTTGGCGTTGCCACTTACATTGAACGTGCCGAAAAGAGTAACCAAGTTATGAAGCCCAGATAAATTAATAAGGGAATCATTATTATAAATCCGAAGATCACCGAAGAATACTTTCCAATTTTCAAGACCCGTTAATGATTTCAATCGTGGATTGGAACTAATGGTCATCCCGAAAACCAGTGTATCCAGATTTTCAATGCCGGTCAAATCCAGAAGCTGATTATTTTCACTAACAACCAGGGAAGTGGCTCTATGAAGTGAATCAAATCCAATTAGTGAGAACAGGTTATCATTTGTCTTAATTATTAAAGCTTCGCCAAGATGATTTAAATTGTTGAATCCGTTGCAGGTGGTGAGCCCTGGGTTATTCTCAATTCTTAAGCTTCCTCCAATGAAGGTGATTTGATTTAACCCCTGGAGGCTAATAACATTATCCAGATTATGAATTTTTAATTCACCATAGATCGACTGGAGCTGAGTCAGTCCTATTAGAGAATGGATATCCGATTGTTCACCAGCAATTTCCAAATCCCCATCAATCTGTGAACAGCCAGGATAATTAATTGGAAAACTGTCGATTTGAGATTGTCTTGTAAAAATGATTCCTTCAGAAAGGCAATGTTGAGCTGAAAGAAAAGTCGAACAAAGTTGAATAACAACAATAAGCAGGCACGAGGGTTTCATCTTAATTGGTCTTTTAATCAGAGTAATTAAAAATAATGGAAACCTATGTGATAGTAATGTTGTGCATTAGTCAATTCAAAAGATTAAATGACGTGGAGGAGTCAATTCTGGTCAATTCGCAGGGATCATTTCGGCTCCGCTCTTGCCACGTTCGTTTCGGGCCTCCTCAAGTGTTGTTCGTTTCGACTATGCTCAACGACCAACCGATTCCTACTGAGGTCTCTACTTTAATCCTCGGCTACGCTCGGATTTGAATTCCTTTCCAGAAGAAGCACAAAAGCATTTTCTATTTACAATATCACAGTAGAAATTCCAAATCCGAGCGTAGCCGAGGATTAGAGTACAAATCTTAAGTGGATGCTATTGGTCGTTGAGCATAGTCGAAACGAGCAATGAAGGGAGCGCAGTAGAAATTCCAAATCCGAGCATAGCCGAGGATTAGAGTACAAATCTTAAGTGGATGCTATTGGTCGTTGAGCGTAGTCGAAACGAGCAATGAAGGAAGCGTAGTCGAAACGAGCAATGCAGGATGCATTCATCGACAAACAAAAAAAGGCATCCCACTTTCCAGCGGAATACCTTTTATTATTTATTGATGTTGGAGGTCTCTCCAACATCCAGGAAATATTTACCTCGATCTCGCCGGTCTCACCAACGCACTTCTTCTTCCTCCACCCGGTCTCTTTCTATTGAAAGCATCCGCGTTTTTGGAATAATCAGTCATGTCAGCTAATGCTGTCCCTAAAGCATATGGGTGATCACTGATCACTTCAATATTCTTCACGATCAGTTTCTGGATATCCTTGAGCAATCCCTTTTCTTCGAAATCACAAAATGATAATGCATGCCCACTGGCACCTGCACGTCCTGTCCGGCCGATACGGTGAACATACGTTTCAGGAACTTCAGGCAACTCGTAATTGAATACGTGAGTCAGATCATCAATATCAATTCCCCGTGCAGCAATATCAGTTGCCACTAATACACGTGTCCGCTGATTTTTGAAATTACTCAACGCTACTTGACGTGCACCTTGTGATTTGTTGCCGTGAATAGCTTCAGCTTTGATGCCGGATTTGATTAAGAATTTCACCAGTTTGTCTGCACCATGTTTGGTGCGAGTAAAAACTAATGCGGTCTTAATGGAATGGTCCGACAATACATGTTTCAGCAAAAAGGATTTGTTTTCCTTCTGTGTGAAATATATGTATTGCTGAATCGCATCAACGGTCGATGACACTGGTGTGACCTCCACTTTAACCGGGTTGGTTAAGATCGAAGTGGCCAATGCATTGATTTCCGATGGCATCGTTGCTGAGAAGAACAACGTCTGACGCTTAGTGGGAAGTTTCGAGATGATGCGTTTGACATCATGAACAAAACCCATGTCTAACATGCGATCTGCTTCATCCAATACGAGGTATTTGATGTCGCGTAAAGAGACATGTCCTTGTTGCATCAAATCCAATAATCGTCCTGGTGTGGCCACCACGACATCTACGCCGCGGCGCAGGTTATTGACTTGTGCGACTTGTGATACGCCACCGAAGATGACGCATTGTCTGATTTGAAGAAAGCGTCCATAGGATTTGAAACTCTCTTCGATCTGTATGGCCAGTTCCCTGGTCGGTGTGAGGATCAATGTTTTGATTCCTCGTGGTGCATTAGGGTCTTTTTGCCTGTCCTCAGTCATGAGTTGCAGAAGTGGTAATGCGAAGGCAGCGGTTTTTCCGGTTCCGGTCTGAGCACATCCGCGAATGTCGCGATGTTGAAGGATGGGGGGAATGGCTTGCTGCTGAATAGGAGTTGGGGTGGTATACCCCTCATGTTGTAAAGCCCTGAGCAACGGCTCAATGAGCTGTAATTGGTTGAATGACACAATTAAGTTGTTAGATTTAAAAATATGGTAAGGCTATCTGCTTTGTCGCGATACTTTACCCGCCTTACGTTAAGCCATCATGGCATTTGAGTGTGTGACACCTCAAGAACCTCTGAGAGAGATTAACATACAAGACCACAAAGATAAGGGAATAAGTCGGGTTAAGGGCGGAAGGGCGGAACGGAGCAAGGGAGCAAAGGGAGTAATGGGGTTAAATAAGTCAATTAATAAAGGTTAATGCCTTAGTGTTAGGGGTTTATGTATTTTTTTATTTAGTGGAGTGGAAGGAAATAAGTTTTTGTTAATGGAATACAATTACTAATCTTCCACTACGGCCATAATTTTCCCTTCTGTAAAGGTTGTTTTCAATTCAGGGAATTGGTTATGAGCAGGACTGATATAAGAAGCTTGAAAAGAGGCCACGATTTTACGGCTAATAGGATCATAGGACTCTATGGAAAGCCAATTCGTCATAGTTGTATCAAGCTTATACGTAGCGTACAATACATCGCCTCCTTCAACTTCATAAAGGCTGGAATATACTCTCGAAGGCAATGTGAAAATGGTATGCGGATGCAATGTATATAATCCAGCCCTTGGAGGAATATTGGTAAAATCTAAATCTTCACTGATTGAGCTATGATCATAATACGCATCTGCTATGATGGTGATCAAGCTGTCACCGGTTGCTTCTTCAAATACAGCACGGACTTGCGCGGTCCAGGCTATACTATCTTTCAGGGCAGTGATGGTATTGTTAAGATCTGGTCCTGTATCGTGGCAAGAAGCAAATCCGAAAAAAGAAAGGACAAATGCAATGAAGGAAAGTTTGTAAGTCATAATATTTATTGGAGAAAGAATAATAACAAAAATTGCTTGAGTTCAATATTAACGCTTTATAAGTGGTTTTATTTTTTCTCCCAAATCGTCCTGACATATTCAGCATTTTCAGAAAACTTGACTCCATTGATCTCCACATTACCGGTGAATCCTCCGAGAGATCCCAGGAAGCCGCAATCCTGATCAAAGACAGCGGACCCTCTGTCGCAGCAACAATTAGGACCAACATCCATAACATATACATTCATGTTTTGGAAAACATATTCATCTGCGGTTGCACCATCGCAAGGCTTTGATTTTTTTAATTCCTTTATTTTTTCCTTCAGACAACTGGGGACTCCTTCCGGAATATCAATACCATTGCAGCTCAGGTTACAAAAAATTGCAAAGGCTAATATTGATAGTATTGATTTCATTTCATTCTCTTTTTTCCTGTACCTAATCTTTTCATTCCTCACCTTTCAAAGTGGGGTAGGCAAAAGCATTAGCAATAATCTTTAAAGACCTGCCTCAAATGATGCTCCAAATGTCGCACATAATCTTCAAACAACCATCCAATCGAATACCCATTTCCATCAGACATCGTGCACTCTCTAGACAGCAATTCAGCCGGAATGCGTTGGGTGAGTTCGATTATATGGCGGTTATACATTTCCCAAAAAGAAATGATATGCTCCTGGCTCATGTCTTGATAATAACTGTATTCATTCCATAATTCCTGCTGATACAGGATCGTTGGCTTATCATCAAACTGCGCCCGGACGAATCGATGATGGTTGTTCGTCGCGCTGTCGATGAGATGGCCGATGATTTGTTTTTTGCTCCATTTGCCGGAAGCAGGAATGGCAGAAAATTCTTCTTCAGTGAAAGCTAGAAGTTTTGCAGGAATGGTGTCGAGGATGTGGGTGAGTTGTGTAAGACAAAGTTCGACGGTGTCGGATTCGAATCGATAGGAATTCATGAAGTGGGGTAGTAGTTTTATAAGGAATAAAATTACTACGTAAAATAAGACTCCACATGCAAATCAGATATTTGCTGACACTCCGACGCAGGCATAGCCTACGCCGATCATTTCGTCATTTTAATGAAGAATGTTTCTTTATTAAAAAGACGAATGATAAGCATAGCTTAAGCTATGTTTGAGCGTCAGCAAATATCTGATTTGCGAGAAAGGATTCTTAGGCAGGCTTTTTCCCCAGTTCCTTCAGCAACCTCGTATGCGCAGCAATCGCCTGCATAAAAGAGTTCTTCGACTTGTACGGCAATCCAAAATCCCTGGTCGTCTCCCTCACAATCGGAGCGATATGGCGGTAGTGGACGTGACAAATGTTCGGAAAGAGGTGATGCTCGACCTGGTAGTTGAGGCCACCGACACACCAGGAGAAGATTTTATGCTTGTGTCCAAAATTGGTGGTCGTATGCAATTGATGTATGGCCCAGTTGTTTTCAAGATTACCATCATTATCCGGCATTGGAAATTCTGTTCCTTCCACTACATGTGCAGGCTGGAATATAATCGCCAGGATAAAACCTGTGATGAAATGACAAAGGAAGAACGCCAGGAAGATCTGCCACCACGCAAAAGGCAATAATATCAATGGAAGCACATAAATGTATCCGGCATAAATGACTTTCGACAACATCATGATAAACCATTCGCGGCCCACCGATGCACGTTGTTGTTTGAAGAGACCGCTTTTTTGATAATGGATGATGTTTCTGAAATCTTTATGAATGATCCACGCGAAAGTCATCAGGCCATAAAAGAACCAGGCATAATAATGTTGAAAACGATGGATAGGTTTCCATTCTGCGTTTGGCGCCATGCGCATGATGCCCTTGATGCTGATGTCTTCATCGACTTCATGGACATTGGTGTAGGTATGGTGCAGCACGTTGTGTTGCATCTTCCATAAAAAAGAATGGCCGCCCACCATATTGAGGGTGAGGCCAAGCGTATAATTCATCCATTTTTTCGACGAATAGGATCCGTGGTTAGCATCGTGCATGACGGTTAGACCGATGCCGGCTGAACCCAATCCCATGACAGCATACATCGCAAACATCCCCCATACGCTGTCGAAGACATTCGTGATCATCAGGATGTATGGAACCGTATACAAGGCGAACATGAAGATGGTTTTGATCACCATTTCGGTGTTGCCGAAGCGAGGGATTTTGTTGGCGGTGAAGTATTCGTTTACCCGGGTGCTCAGTGTGGCAAAAAAGTCGGCCTCGGTGCGTGGGAATCGGATCGTGCTCAAAGTGAGAATTTTTTTAGGCGAATCACGCCGTATGAACTTAAACAAGCCTGTTGGAGCAATATCAGGATCAGGGAATCCCGGGGAGTTAACCCGTTGGCTATTGATTTACAGGCTTAAACGCATAACAGGCGCTTAAAGTGCCAAAATTACGATATTAAGTTCGTTTCACCCTCCTTGATCTACGAACGATCGTGCTGAATGGGGGGTGTTGGATTTCTCAACGGTGATTATAGCAGGATGAACTATCAAGGCAAGGTGTTGCAATAGTTGAACTAAAAACCTTAGTTTTAAGTATATACTGGTATTATAATTGAATATCTCATTAGACTAAGTCCATTCAATTTATGCTGTCCATAGCTCCGAAGATCAAAGGTTTTGAATTTGATATAGATGTTGAATTCTATCATCAGGGGGAGTTTATTGTAGCCTATGCTCCAGATCTTGATCTATCAAGCTATTCTAAGACGCTGGAGGGTGCAAAGAGCTCTTTTGAAGATGCATTGAATGTGTTCATGACGGAGACCTTGGAGAAAGGGACTTTCTTTAGTGAATTGGAATCATTGGGATGGTCGATAAAGCTTGTTCCTACTCCTGAGTTTTTGAAGCCGAAAAAAAGTACAAATCCTGCTTCTCACGATGATGTCATTGAGCGTACTCAGATTCCGGTGAGAATACCTATTCATGCCTAAGTATGCCAACAGCTTATGACACCAAAATATGGATAGCATTTCTTATTTCCATAGGGCTCATTCATAAGCGAACATCAGCCAGTCATTTTATTTATGATTTTCCGGAAGGACATGATGGTGAAAGATTATCCAGGCCAATTATTGTGGAACAGACATGGGACCAGATTCCTGTTGACCATATTTCCAGGTCATTAAGGACATTGGGAAAAACGATGAAAGATTTTAGAGAGTTTGTTAGTTCTCAGCAAAAAGGTAAATGATCTCGTCCTCGATCACTTTATAATATTTCTTCTTGATGCCGTTCCTGGATACTAGATCAACGGGCCTTTTAAGTTTCGCTTCGAGGAGATTAGCCAGGTCTACAAATTCAATACCGATTGGATGGCTGAAATCGACAATGATGTCAATATCACTCGTAGGGCCGAAATCATCCCTGACGACAGAACCAAACAAGCCCAGGGAGCTGACAAAATATTTTTTAGCCAACTCAGGCTTGATGGATTCCAGTACTCTTTTGATATCAACTAATTGCGAGGACATGATGCAAATATAAGGTGAATCTCCAGTCCCTCGTTTTGCGAGCGATTCCCATTTTTCCCTACCCTTCAAAATTTAAACTAATCGTCAATGTCCTCGAATACAACTTTTCAATCACCCTGGATTGCATTAAATGGTTATTGTAGAGTAATTGATTCCCGATGCCGTGTGAATATTTGATCTCCGGGGAAAAGATGAAGAATGGAAAAAAGAATTGCATCCCCGCACCAACTTCCACTGAAAAATCATGAGGAGATAGGCGGACTATTCTTTCGCCTTGATCTGCGCGTAAACGTGTAGCGGCAAGATCATAAGTGTATTTGCTTCCCAATAAAACGAATACCCGCTTGTCATGAAATGGATCGGATTTAAACCTGACTTGTATCGGAGCTTGTATCAGCACGCCTTCGAAATCAATGGTGCCTGAATTCTGATCTTCTATATTGACATACTCCAGGTTCCTTCCGATGAAGGAAAAGCCAGGTAAGAAGCGGAAATCAAAGTAGTCCCCGAGTTTCATATTGGCCACCAGCGACACATTCAGACCAGGACCGCTGATGCCATTCGTAACCTTGTACGTATCGTTCAAAATGAAAGTATGGGAATGAGCAATGGCCAGGTCAGTTTGATTATAGCCAAAGGTGAGCCCGAAATAATAGTCCTTGGATTCGAATTGGCGAAAGTTGTAGTTGCCTTTATTGAGTTGGGCTGAAACACTGGAAGCCAATAAATAGAAAAACAAGCTGAATAGGAATGGGAGGCTGATGTAAGGTTTTATGGGCATATTCGAATGTGAACGAAAATGAGGCATTAATATTTTCCATAAATGAAATGTTATACCTAATTCTTTGAATAGAATAAAACCGAAGGGAATTTGAATAATGGACCGCAAGGATTCAATAAAATAGCCAGGAGGTTACCATATTCCGACATAACAATTTTTCACAACACCTTCCGTTACTTTCCTATAATTGCGAATCATGGCTGTTGTCTTTAGTGAACTTTAACTTTTACGGCTATTGAAATGAAACGAACTCTTCTTGCCTTTCTGGTCTTCGGCGCTCTGCCAACTGCTTTTTTCGCACAAAGTATTTTCCAGCATCTTGAATTGAATGTGGGCTATAGTGTCCAGCATCAAGACCGGAGATTTGGTGGTGCTGGCTTTGTTTCTGACAGACCTGATCATGAGGATACTTATTACGACCATCAATTTGATGTCAATATCAATGCAACATTGATGAAGACTAAGGTCTTTCATATTTTATTTGGAGCCGGGTATTCCAGGTTTCAAACCAGATATACGAGGGACTTTGATGCCGATTATTTTGGAGATGGCTTCGATATCATTCATTATTCCGGTCGCTATAACCTGCACAATCTAAGTTTCATCAATACCAATAAAATCATTTTGAATTCGGCTAAAAACAAGTCGTTGAGTTTTATCATGCCCATCAGGGCTGATTTTACTTTCGATAAATACATGGTGACGCATGACTGGTACGAACATTTTAATAAATTCCTTTTTGAATTCAACAAGATTGAAATCTACATGGGATTGAATGGTCAGCTTGATCGGTTTACGCTCAGCTTGTTGTATAGAGTATTCAACTATCAAAAAATTGATCCTGTTTTATTTGATGAACCGGATCCCGGGGATTCCAAATATGAAACTATTAACTTTTATAAGCTGATGCTGAACGCAGGGTATGTTTTTTAATTTTAAAAATATCACTCATAGAGAATTTAGAAGATGGCCATCTTGAAAAATCATTTTTACATCGTTATCCTGGGTATCATGATTTATAATTTCTCCAGCTGTCACAAGGACGATAACGGGTTTGCAGATCTTTGTCCCGGATGTACAAGTCATGCAAAGCTGAATGGTCTTGAAGGGTATTTAGATCCTGATGTTTGTGGTTTTGAGGATTATTCAGGGCAGGGTGATTCACTGGTATATATTTCGATATTAAGTGTCATTCCATCTGCTACGTTTATTGGAGGCCTTTACTTTGGTAGCATTCCATTTAAACCAGACTCTATTTCACTACCCGATTCAAGCGGTAATGGCACTGAAGTCCTTTTTGACGTTTACGATCATGCCTTTGATGCGCCATATGATATTTATAAAGTAGTACCTGGCAGCGGGAGTTATATTAAGGTGGAATCAGTCAACCATGATTCCCTTTCTTTAAAAATCACCTTTGATCTTCTGCTATCTGTTATTACTATGGGTGTGCATAATAATACATACCCCTCTATCTTGCATTTTACTGAAGGCGAAGCAGAGATGGTAGTGAGGTAGGTTCCTATTTTTTATCTAATCTCAAAGCGGATTTGCCATACGCAAATTAAAATTTGCAGACACCAAAATGCTTCGGCTACGCTCAGCACAACGCGTTTATTAATCGACGCTTAACATTTATTACATTTTTGAAGAATATTTGAATTTTATTTCATCTCAAACCCCCTCACTCTCCCTCCATTCACTCCCAATACATAAACACTCTTCCCTGATTTCATCTTTATCCGCTGCACATCCCGCACATCTAATATTTCTAATTTTCCACTCATAAAAACAGGCTGCGCTGTAAAATTTCCTTTGCCATCGCCTAAACAAACTCCCGGATATAAGCCATCATATCGCGCCGTCTCCACTTCGGTGGGAAAATGATTGCCGGCATAGATGAAATCCAGGTTGCCATCATTGTTGACATCATCAACATAAAAGGCTTTGATCACGCCGGACTGACATAGCAGTGGCAAATCATGTTTTGTAAATTTTCCTTTGCCATCATTTTGAAGATAGATACTCGTCAGGGTTGACAATTGATGATGTACACTTTTCTTCAATTGATCTTCTGTGTAGATGTCTTTGATTTGAGCTTTTGCATAAGCATCGTAAGTCGGAAATTTATTGAGGATGAAAGGCATCTCCTGCGAAGTGCATTCCCTTCCACGCACCGGTAATTCCTGGCCCTGCTTGGTATTCGCAAGGACAACATCATAATCACCACTTTGATCAAAATCGGAAGTGTATACTTCGAGCTTGGTTTCTTTGGAGCCACTGAATTTATTGTTCCATCCTAAATTTCCCACTAAGAAATCGGAATCTCCATCTTTATCAAAATCTCCTTTTTCAATCGTCCACCAGAGACCGGCGCCCACATCATCAAGAGAGATCGCAATAAATTTTCCGCTTCCATCATTGATGAGCATCGTCGGTGCCATCCATTCGCCTACGACGATCAAATCCTGGTCACCATCTGCATCAATATCATCCGCGACTGCATCGGTCACCATTCCAAACTTTTTAAGGAAAGGAGCGACCTCTGAAGTATTGTCAACAAAATGTCCTCCCTCATTGTACCACAATGCGGATGAAGCCGGCACCGCATATTCACCACTGACCAATCGGCCACCGATGAAGAGATCCATGTCCTTGTCACCATCCGCATCAAACATTTCAATGCACTGGCTATTAATTTTTTCATCAGGCATTCGATTCTTTCCAACCTTATCAAATTTCCCCTTGCCATTGTTGATATAGATCCTCGGCACCAGCAACGGACTCATGTCCTGGAATTCATTGCTGCCACTGACAACAATGAGATCAAGATCATTGTCACCATCCACATCCGTCAGCACAGATTCCATATCCTCCGTAGCTTTTTCAGCTTCCAATGCTGGTTGTGCAGATCGATCAAATGATCCATCTTCTTTCTGAAAATATACTGCACCAGCAAAGCCCGCAGCACCTCCGATAAAATAATCCTCTAACTTATCGCCATTCAAATCTCCAACCGAAATGAAAGGTCCGTTCTGCGATAATTTATATGGAATCAACACCTCATCTCGATAATCATTGAACGGCGTTTCCTGTTGTACGAAATCACCAACATTAATTGTATCCGCTTGAATGCCCGGAGGAGCAGGTGGAATGAAAGGGATTTTTTGCTCTTTTGAAAAACGGATCGTCATCGTTTTATCGACTTCTAGATTTTTCAACACTGACATGGATTCGTGATTCCAGAAAACTTTGATCGAATCCACAATCGTAGCAGAACCAAGTCCAAAATGCAACATAGCTTCTACGGCAGAAAAATATCCGCGCGTAGTTTGCATCGTATTGAATTGTTTGTTGGTGCCGGAATAAACAATCACCGAGCAGCCTAATCCATTCAGGTTTTTTCCGGGACCTTCAAGTTTGATATTAATGTAATGGCCATCCGTCGAACTGACATTTTTATAAATCGAAGCCAGTGAATTTTCATTATTGATCACCACATCCATCAGGCCATCGCCATCGAAATCAGCATAAGCCATACCATGCGAAAAATTCTTTTCATCAAATCCTGCCGTCTCCGGCAATTTGGTGAAATGCATGTTCCCGTCATTGCTATACATCACATTCGGGATCGGTGTTGAGGGTAACTGATGTAACACTTCAAGATAATTGGTCGGACCCACCATGTTGTTGTATTTGTCCTTGACCATTTTGTTGAAGTCATTGTTGCGCATATCCCGTAACACACCATTTGAAATCAGGATGTCCTGGTCAGCATCATCATCAAGGTCGACGAATAATGTAGAGAAACTCCAATCCGATTTTGAAATACCACCAATCTGTGCCATATCAGAAAAATATCCTTCACCACAATTGACCTGCAAAGCATTCTGCATGTATTGATAATGATTGCCCTCTTCCACTAAACTCCAGAAATAATCCGGATCCATGGAGCCCATATTCGTCTTTGAACGGTAATGCTCTTCATACGCCATGTCCAGCGTGAAGAGATCCGGCCAGCCATCATCATTGACATCACCGACATCAGAGCCCATCGAATAAAAGGAAGTGTGGCCAGTGTGTGTAAAAATGGATTCTCTAAACTTGCCATTAAAGTTGAGCAACAAGCGATCGCCGTGATGATAGTCATTGCAGATGTACATGTCGGTCCATCCATTGAGATCATAATCCCCCAGCGTCACATTCAATCCATATCGATCATCCGTAAGTCCCATCTGAACCGTCTTGTCAACAAACTTTCCATTTTCAAAATAATACATTCGATCTGTCACTGTGTAATTCGCAACGACTTCTGGTTTGTTGACGAGTCGCGCAAATTCATCGAAAGGCTGATTGACCACATAGACATCAAGATCGCCATCCTGATCGGCATCAAAGAAAGTTGCCTGGGTTCCGAAACCTTTGTCATCGATGCCGTATTCATGTGCTTGTTCTTTAAACACATTGTGGCCCTGGTTGATGTAAAGTTTGTTTCGATTATTATCAGGAATTCCTGTTGGTGAATTTTTAGAAACATAGATGTCAATCAAGCCATCGCTATTCACATCCGCCATCGTGACGCCGCTGGACCAGACTTGTTTTCCGATACCAGCATGTTCGGTGATGTCTTCGAATTTGAAATTGCCTTTATTGAGGTACAATCGATCGGGCACCTGGTTGCCGGTGAAATAGATGTCAGGAAGGCCATCTTTATTGATATCGCCTACTGCTACTCCGGCACCATTGTAGATAAAGTGCCAGGTGAAGATATTGAGGCGGCCCTCGTCATTGATTTTGTTTTCGAAGTTGATACCGGTTTCTGCTTCGGGTAGCGATTTCAATTTGATCGTGGCCTGGACAGGAGTGGTGGGAGTGTTGTTGTCTTTATGCTCTTCCCGCTTGCAGGCAACTATCGATAGCATGCAAAGGAAAAGTCCCGGAACAACTTTCCTGAATGGTGCATTATATGAAGGAAGGAGAGGGGTATGCATTGCTATAAAGGTAGTGTAGCCATTCCAGTTTTTAAGATGGTCCCCGAGCTTGTCGAGGGGTAGAGAGCGAACAACCCCATTTTTCTACCCCTCGACAAGCTCGGGGACCAAATGAAGTAAGTGATTCTCTACCCCTCGACAAGCTCGGGGACCACAGGGAAGGACCGAATGAAACTATTAATCTGAAAATGGATCGATTTTTTTAAACCCGGTTTTTTTGTTCTCTGTGTGATTTTTAGATAATGCTTTTAATTTTTCAATATCACCTTTAATTAAAGCATCCTTCTTCGCCCTGCTCCATTTATGTATTTGCTCTTCCCGTTTAAAAGCCTCTCCGATTGAAGAAAATTCTTCGGAGTAAATAAGTTGTACTGGAAGATGTTTCCAACTGAAATTAGAACCTTCGCCATTTTGGTGTTGTTGCATCCGCCGATCAAGATCTGTTGTGCTTCCGGTGTAATATTCTCCATTAGAGCATTTAAGGATGTACATGTATCCTTTCATATTGTTTTCAATTTGGTGATTAAACAAAGATGCCATAAGGCCTTTGTGAAATTAGTAATTTCAAATAATCTCCAAACATTTGGTCCCCGAGCTTGTCGAGGGGTAGGAGCGAACGTCCCCTTTTTTCCCATTTTGTCTCGGCGCTTTTGGCGCCGAGACAAAATGGGAAAAAAGAAAGGCTTATTCTCTACCCCTCGACAAGCTCGGGGACCAAAGTGAATTTATGCCCTTATGTCCCTCATCAAGCTCGGGGACCAAAGTGAATTTATGCCCTTATGTCCCTCATCAAGCTCGGGGACCAAAGTGAATTTATGCCCTTATGTCCCTCGACAAGCTCGGGGACCAAAGTGAATTTATGCCCTTATGTCCCTCGACAAGCTCGGGGACCAAATGAAGTAAGTGATTCTCTACCCCTCGACAAGCTCGGGGACCAAAGTGAATTTATACACTTATGCCCCTCGACAAGCTCGGGGACCAAAAAGAAATGTTAGTGTCTCGCCTTATTAATTTTTAGAATCCCACCGGTAGCTTCCTTAATCGAAGAAGTAAAAATGAAAGCCTTCGGATCGATGCCATGCAGGCTGTTTTTAATCCTGCGTACCTCAAGACGCGTCACTACGGTGTAGATGATATCGCAAGGTTGGCTTTCTGAAAACCGGCCCTTCATAAATCCGCGCTCACCTTTATAGATCGTGATTCCCTTTCCGAGAGATTCCACGAGGTATTCTTTGAGTTCATCACTTTTTCCGGCAGAGACGATCGTAACACCCGTGAATTCTTCAATACCTTCCACGACGTAGTCAATAGTTTTGCTGGCAACATAATACGTCAGCATGGAAAAGAATGCTTTCTCCCATCCAAAAAATTGTGCGGCAATAAGGAAGATAATGCAGTTGAGTCCAAGGATGATTTCACTGAATGAAAATCCCATTTTCTTCCAGGTATAAGAAGCAAGAATTTCAATTCCATCGAGTGCACAGCCTCCATGCATGCCGAGTCCAACTCCCAAGCCAATGAAGAAACCACCGAACATGGAGACGATAAGTTTTTCGTCCGTTATATGTGGATACTTGATAAACAATAAACAAAGGCCAAGGCCAATAATGGCAAGAAAGGTCTTAAGTGCAAATTGCCATCCCACCTGGTAAGCTCCGAAAATGATGAACGGAATGTTGACGACCATGATGACAAAAGCAATATTGGGCGCAAAAGATGCATGATGGGTCTCAGCATACTCATGGATCAGCAGGGAAATACCCGTGACGCCACCATCAAAAAAGTGATTAGGGACCAATAAGCCGTTCAAGCCAAAACTAAGAGAAAGCATGCCCAGTACCACAAGAAGGATTTCTTTCTGCCAGGGCTCCATGAATTGCTTCTTGGACATGACTGGTGCAGGCTCTATCTGCACAGAAACTTTCGATTTGAGTTCGTACAGATTTTTCGCCTTGCCTTCATTTCGCCATTTACGGCCGGTCTCGGTATGGTATTGATGTTTTTCAAGAAACCTGATTTGCAAATCGATCCATTCTTTCTCGCTTTTGATCTGGCCATTCATTCTCATCTCTTCATACAAACCATCCGCAATCGTGGTATAATCATTTCGTCCGAGATAATCCAAATCTGCATCACAAATGATTTCCTCAAGATGAGTGTCCGGTTGTTGTGGAATGCGTGTGGCCATGATCATGTTGCAGATCCGGTCTATTTCCTCTTCTGTGTAATCGAATTGTGGAAGTATGCTGCGGGCAACATCACAAGAGCGCTCTTCATGATTGACGGCCTGAATAATAAAACCTGAATCATGAAATAATACGGCTGTGAGGAGCAGGTGAAGATCTTCACCAACTATTTTTTCTTCTTCTGCATATCGCTGTGAAGCTTTATACACTTCCATCGTATGCCCAAAACTGTGATACATCAGTTCTGGTGCCAGTTCAGTCGTTAGCTTTTTAGAAATAAAATCTTTGAGCGCTTCAAATTTCATAACGAAGAGGTGTGATGGAGGAGAAGTTCTGCGATGTTATCCTCACATATGATGTTGATGTTCCATTTTTTGAAAAGGAACTGTAGTATACGGAATAGATGACAATTGTCCGCCTTCTTTGAGATGATAAGCCTGGTTGATAGCGATGTGTTCAAAATTTTGTTGTGCTGCTTTTTTGGATGGCCATGTGACGGTTAACGATTTAATTTCCTTCGCCTGGCCCATGCCCATTTCAAGCTGCAGGCTGTTCCCTCCAAAACTCGCGCCAGTTGTGACCATTTCATAGACATGCCTTGATTTTCCATTTTCTTCAATCTCGGCATCGACCCGCGCCCCAATAGCCATGCGGTTCGCAGTCACGCCTTCCAATTTGAGCACGATCCAATTATTTTTATTGCCGATCGGATTTTCAAAGAAAATATCCTGGTAGACATCGCCTTCGAAGCTGCCGCCCATGACCACATAAATGTCCTGGTCACCATCTTTGTCCATGTCGCCAAATCCAACCGCATGTCCTTTTTGAATATTGCCGAATCCTCCTGCATAAGTTACGTCAGCAAATGTTTTTCCAGCGCGATTCCAATACATTTTATTCGGCACGATGGATTTAAGATTGGGTTCACCGGTGCTTAGATAAAAATCAGGATAGCCATCATTATCCAGATCACCATAATTACAACCCATGGTGAATGCCGGTTCCACAACTCCCATTTCCGAACTCACATCAGTGAATGTGTTGTCATGATTGTTGCGATAAATTCTTGGACGAAAGGGATCGTCTTTTTTCCCATAAGCGCGCAGCATTTTGCCTGGTAAATCTTCTGAGCCATCAGAATATGCAGAAACGAAAATATCGAGCCAGCCATCATTGTTGAAATCAAACATCCAGGTTGGGAAAGAAATAAAAGGTTCAGCAATATTGGCAGTAGCAGAAATATCTTTAAAATGAATTCCTGTTTCGTCGCTGGTATTTAACAAAAGGCGATTGTTGTTTTGCAAAATAGAAAGATAGAGATCGGGTAATCCATCGTTGTTGATATCACCGGCAACACATCCTTTTACAAATGCATTGACATCGAGCCCGGAAGGAATGGTGACCTCTTTAAAAGTACCATCATGTTCATTGTGATAAAGTTGTGATGGAAAATTAAATGCAGAACCTTGTTGTGGAATCGATTCGTGAGCGACAAACAAGTCTAACCAACCATCGAGATCGAAATCGGCCCATGCTGCTGAATTAGCAGGTCGCTTTGAATAGATGCCGGCTTGTACAGTCACATCGGTGAAAGTGCCATCGCCATTGTTGCGTAATAGTGAAGCTGGAATTTTTCCCTGGTCGCGAAACCATCCTCCGCGAAGAATGAGTACATCGGCAAAACCATCATTGTTGTAATCAGTATGGTTGATATTGAGTCCGCCGGTTACACCAATTAACCCGGTGCGTTCGGTAACATCATCGAATCCGCCATGACCATTGTTGTCAAACAAACGGATCTGATCGTGAAAGCCCCATTCAGATGTCATGATATCGAGATCACCATCGTTGTCAAAATCTTCAACTGCAATTCCACCAGCATTGCCGCGTGAAGTGAAACCCAGTTCTGCAGCTATGTCGGGAAACTGCGGAAAATCAACTTTTGATTTAAAAAAATCATCTGGTATGCGCATCGTTTTTGGAATGCCATCGGGATATAATCCAAGTGTCATGGCAGCTATGGTCAATAAATATTTCGAAGTGAGATCGTCAGGAGTTTGTTTTAAAATCTCTTCATAAACGGACATAGCATCTGTAGAACCTTCTTTTTTTGAATGTTGTCCTGCTTTTGCAATCGGAATGATACAAGATGCTGAAGTGTGATTGAGTAAACAATTTTGCTGTTCGCCTAAACGGAGGTAGGCGAGGGCCAGCAATTTTTTCATTTCCAGCACCGTCTGATCCTTTCCCGGAATTTGAAGTGGCTCGACCATTTTTAACACTTGTTGGAATTGGTCGATGGCATTTTGAGTATCGCCGGCCTTCAGTGCTTCGAAGCCATACATGACCATCAGGTTGACTTTGTCCAGTCCATTTGCGGTCTGCATTTTTTGTTTATAAAGTTCAGCGCGTTGTTTGGACATGAAGACCGTGACTTTCATGGGATCGACAGCAGCCTGAGCTTTTTGTACACTATCAATCATCGCAAGGGTTTCGGGGGCGACTTTGCCTTTCGAACCTTTATCCATTTCCATCGTTTCGTGGTGGTGTTCGGAAGGAGAGGAATTCTTGCAGGAAGAGAGAAGGAAATAAGGAAGTATGAATAAGGAATAGGGAAGTAAGAAGTGGGTTGAAGAATGAGGTAGAAAATGAAAATTTATCTGCGTCTCTGCGTCTCTGCGAGAACTAAGTTTTTGGGAAATAATATTTTGAAGTTGTGAATTAAGGACAAAAATGACCTTAAATATAGAGAATACTTTTTGAGTTGAATACATAGGGTAAAGGTAAAGATCAAAAAGCGATGCCGGATCATTTCCGGAAAACTTGTATAAGTGCCTGAAAATTATTATATTACAGATATATTTTCCAGAGCATTTTTTAGTAATTTTTAGTAAAGAATTACACCTGGAAAAGGCCTGAAAAAGCCCGTGTGATGGATGATGAGAATCATGTCTTCACACGTACCCGATCATTCACCTCATTCTTTCACTCAGCTACTTTTGCTACAAATCAAACCATTATGAAGTTCGCATTAGCTCTTATGACTTTTGTACTATTCCTCGGCGCTTGCGGAGGATCATCGTCCACAGCCGATCAAGGTAAAAATCCTTACAGCACTGATGATAAATCTGCATCCGGAAGTCCATCCTATGATCCCCATCGCGGAGAAGGTCCATGGTCCGCTGATAACGTAAAGCTTGGCGCAACACTGGATGCTGCATTAGCTGAACAGGGTCATAAAATCCAGGAAGTTAAATGTGCCTCTTGTCACAAACTCACCGAAGAGAAACTTGTTGGCCCGGGTTGGAAAGGTGTCACCAGTCGTCACAAACCTGAATGGATCATGAATTTCATCAGCAACCCTGATCCGATGATCACCAAAGATCCAGCTATGCAAGCGCAACTCGAGTTGTGCCTGGTACGCATGCCTAATCAGAACCTGACCGGTGATGAACCTCGCCAGATCCTGGAATTCATGCGCCAGAATGACGGCGTGAAATGAAAATTCTTTTTTTATGAAAAATAAACTATTCCTTCTCCTGGCTACCATCGCAATGGTATCGGTCAGTTTCACGGCGTGCAAGCCGAAGAGTCTGTCCAATGCTGTCAGTGGCGATGCAGCAATGAAAGCTTATGTTGCCCCCGGACAATATGACCAGTTTTACAACTTCGTCAGCGGTGGTTTCAGCGGTCAGTTAAGCGTATATGGACTTCCCAGTGGAAGATTACTGCGAGTGATCCCGGTCTTCTCTGTTGACCCCGAAAAAGGTTGGGGTTTTAGCGAAGAAACCAAAGCGATGTTGAATACCTCACATGGATTTGTTCCCTGGGATGATTTTCACCACGCCGAATTATCACAGACCAATGGCGAAGTGGATGGACGTTGGTGTTTTGGAAATGCCAACAACACTCCGCGCGTAGCCCGTGTCGATCTCAAGACATTCCGAACAGCAGAGATCATTGAATTGCCGAATAGTGCGGGTAATCACTCATCTCCTTTCATCACAGAGAATACAGAGTATGTGATTGCAGGAACACGATTCAGCGTTCCACCTGACAATGTCAATGGCGATGTGCCCATCAATACTTATAAACAAAACTTTAAAGGACACATCAGTTTCATCGCCGTGGATAAAACAACAGGCAATATGGACATTGCTTTCCAGATCCGTTGCCCAGGTGTCAATTTCGATTTGAGTCATGCAGGTAAGGGCCCATCACATGGATGGTTTTTCTTCTCTTGCTATAACACCGAACAAGCCAACACTTTACTTGAAGTCAATGCTTCACAAAAAGACAAAGACTTCATCATGGCGGTCAATTGGAAAAAAGCTGAAGAATATGTGAAAGCAGGTAAAGGAACTAAAGTACCAGTGAGCTACACTATCAATCGTTGGGATGAAGCAACACATTCAGCAACTACTATCACGAAGAAAGAAGTGTTAGTGTTGGATTCGAAAGAACTTCCAGACATCTGCTACATGATGCCTTGTCCTAAATCACCTCATGGTTGTGATGTTGATCCGACAGGCGAATACATTGTGGGCAGTGGAAAACTCGCAGCGTTGATTCCTGTATTCAGTTTCACCAAGTTGCAAAATGCGATTGCCAAAAAGGAATTTGATGGTATGTATGATGGCATCCCGGTTTTAAAATATGAATCCGTTCTTTATGGTGAAGTACAGAAACCAGGACTGGGTCCATTGCACACTGAATTTGATGGCAATGGAAATGCATACACTTCCTTCTTCGTATCGTCTGAAGTGGTGAAATGGAATATCAAAGACCTGAAGGTGCTGGATCGTGTTCCGACTTATTATTCTGTAGGTCACTTATGTGTACCTGGTGGTGATAGCCGGAAGCCTTATGGCCACTACATGATTGCTTATAATAAAATCACAAAAGACCGCTACTTACCAACTGGTCCGGAGTTAGCGCAAAGTGCACAGCTCTATGATATCAGTGGCGATAAGATGCAGATGATCCTTGATTTTCCAACCATCGGTGAACCACACTATGCTCAGGCTTGTCCCGCTGATCTGATTAAAAATAATTCAGTGAAGTTCTTCAAAATTGAAGAAAACAAACATGCCTATGTAACTCCTAGCGAGAAAGATGCTAAAGTGGTTCGGAAAGGAAATAAAGTAGATGTCTATATCACGGCTATTCGTTCCCACTTTGCTCCCGATAACATTGAGGGAATAAAAATGGGCGACGAAGTGTATTTCCATGTCACTAACCTGGAGCAAGACTGGGATGTACCTCATGGATTTGCAGTTAAGGGTGCTGCTAATGGTGAGCTACTGGTCATGCCAGGTGAAACACAAACTTTGAAATGGATTCCGGACAGAGTAGGCATTTCTCCATTCTATTGCACCGACTTCTGCAGCGCATTGCACCAGGAAATGCAGGGATATGTTCGCGTATCACCGGCTGGAAGCAACGTGCCGTTGAAATTTAGTCTTGGTGAACCTGTACCACCACCAAGTGGACAATAAAAAAGAAAGGGCGCAAAGAAATGCGTCTAGTTGAGGATAAGGGTACAAATGGTTGAACATTCCTTTGTACCCTTATTTATTTTAAAATCATAAAAAGATGAATTCGATTTCAAAAATTTCAGGCCTTTCCAAAGTAGGAATTATACTGGCTGCTGTATTGTTGGCTGCAAATATCTTCCTGCCCATTTGGAAGATTGAATTATTTGCTCCTCAATATCCCGAAGGATTGGTTTTATTTATCAATGCAGATGGCCTCACAGGAAATGTCGATATCATCAATGGATTGAATCACTACATCGGCATGGCAACGTTGCACAACGAAAATTTTATTGAGTTTTCTATTCTAAAATATATTCTTGCCGGAATAGCGTTTTGCATATTGGCAACTGCGTTGTTTGGAAGAAAGAAGGGATTGTATATCCTGTTTGCCGGCTTTGTTCTCTTTAGTATACTGGCGATGGTTGATTTTTACCGATGGAATTATAATTATGGTCACAACCTGGATCCGAATGCGGCGATCAAAGTACCGGGCATGTCTTACGACCCACCGATATTAGGTTATAAACAGTTGCTCAATTTTGGTGCTTATTCCATTCCGGCAATCGGGGGTATGATGTATATCGCCTCAGCCGTTCTTCTTTTATTGATCACTTTAAAAGAAGCTGGAGTATTTTCAAGGTTGATGAAAAAGAAACCTGTCGTACCGGTTATGATTTTATTGTGCACCATGTTGTTCACATTAGCTTGTGGCCAAGCAGGACCTCAACCAATTCGACTCAATAAGGATGCCTGCTCTTATTGCAAAATGACGGTCACTCATGCAGAATTTGCTGCACAAATTGCAACTGTGAAGGGACGTCAATATGTATTCGATGACCTCGGTTGCATGGTGTCTTATATCAAAGAAAATGAGCAAGAGAAAGGCAATGAATATTATGTCGCTGATTTCGTCAAACCTGAATCTTTTTTAAATGTCAACGAAGCTAAATTTATTGCCAGTGACAGTCTTCGAAGCCCAATGGGTGGAAATATGGCAGCCTTCTCCTCTCTCGACAGCATGAAAGTTTATCAAACCCGCTACAATGCAAAAGAAGTATCCTGGTCCTCACTGGTTAAATAGGGTTCAGGTGAAGTGGTTGGTTTCAATTCTATTGATTAGTTGCATTTCACAAAGTCTCTTCGCAAGACGGATTGACGTGGGAAGTCAATTTCCTTTTACTTCGATTAAAACTGCACTCGCCACTACTTCCAATGGCGACACTGTCTTTGTGCATGGCGGTGTTTACAAAGAAGGGAATATTATCATTGATAAATCAATTTCCTTCATAGGCATTGATTGGCCTGTGCTGGATGGTGAAAATAAATACGAGGTTGTTTCAATAAAAGCGAATCATGTCTTGTTGAGTGGTTTTAAAATTCAGCATTCTGGCATCGCTACGCTCGAAGATCCTTGTGGCATCAAAGTGTATGACAGCAAGTATGTCAGCATCATCGGCAATGATGTATACGATACCTTCTTCGGTATTTATCTTCAATATAGCCATCATTGTATCGTGAAAGACAATCACATCGTTGCCCTCGGCACCGAAGAGCAACAGATCGGCAACGGTATCCACTGTTGGAAGAGTGATAGCTTGCAAATCATAGGCAACCAGGTGAGTGGCCACCGCGATGGAATTTATTTTGAATTTGTCACCGGGTCCGTGATATGGCGAAATATTTCGTATAAAAATATCCGCTACGGACTTCATTTTATGTTTTCCAATGATGATGCTTACATCACGAACCTGTTTCGTCAAAATGGGGCAGGAGTAGCAGTGATGTTTACCAAAAAAGTCAAGATGTTCAACAATACCTTTGAAGACAATTGGGGCGATGCGGCGTATGGTTTATTGTTAAAGGAAATTTCGGACAGCTATATTTTCAACAACCGGTTTAAAGGCAACACGTCCGGGATTTATATGGAAGGCACGAGCCGGATTGAAGTAGAGAAAAATTTATTTATCAATAACGGCTGGGGCATGAAGATCCAGGCGAGCTGCATGGACAATACGATTAAGCAAAATAATTTTCTCTCCAATACTTTTGATGTCAGTACAAACGGTTCGCTGGTGTTAAATAAGTTTGAAGGAAATTATTGGGACAAATATGAAGGATATGATCTCAACCGGGATGATACGGGTGATGTGCCATACAGACCGTTGAGTTTGTTTTCGATGATTGTCGAGCATAATCCACCGGCCATGTTATTGTTCCGGAGTTTTATGGTCAACTTGCTGGATCGTTCGGAGAAAATACTGCCCACCCTGACGCCGGACAATTTTATAGATGAATCACCCCAAATGCATGCACTGCCACTATGATTGACATCAAAGATCTCTGTAAGCAATTCGGAAAGTTCCAGGTGCTGCGGCATATCGATCTCTCTTTTGAGGCCGGACAGTGCACAGCGATGATTGGGCCAAATGCTTGTGGGAAGACAACGCTCATCAAATGTGTTCTTGGAATGGTGATCCCGACATCGGGTCAAATCCTATTTAAAGGAAAAGACATTGCCGGTCAGTTTGATTACCGGCACCAGTTAGGCTACATGCCGCAGAAAGGCAGATACCCTGATAACATGTCTATCGGGCAAGTCATCGACATGATGAAAGATATCCGGAATACCAATGCTCCTTTCGATGAGCAACTGATCTATGATTTCAAGCTCCAGGACATCTTGCATAAAAAAATGCGCACACTATCCGGAGGCACCATACAAAAAGTGAGTGCAGCGCTGGCGTTCATGTTCAATCCGGATGTATTGATACTTGATGAACCAACGGCGGGACTTGATCCTTTATCGGCGGATATTTTGAAAGAAAAAATATTAGCGGAAAATAAAAATGGAAAGCTGGTCATCATCACGTCACATTTATTGAGTGAGCTGGATGATTTGGTTTCGCATATTGTCCTGATGCAGGACGGAGCGATCCGTTTTTCCATGCCGGTCGATGTATTGAAAAATGAAACGAAGACACATAGCTTATCTAAAGCGATCACCCACGTCCTGAAGCATGACCTTGTTCAATAAAATCGATAAGTACATCTTATTTGACATTCTGAAAAACAGGATCGTCATGATCTACACGTTGCTGCTGGCCATCCTGGCCTGGAGTGTGTTTACGCTCGAAGCGGATAGTAATAAGGGAGTGTTGACTTTGCTCAATATTGTTTTGTTGACGACACCATTAGTGAGTATCATTTTCACGACGATCTATTTATACAACAGTGCGGAATTTATAGAGTTATTGTTGAGTCAGCCAGCAGGTCGTAAAAAAATATGGAACGGATTGTTTTTCGGCCTATTCTTTTCATTGGCGATTTCATTCCTGGTCGGGGCGGGGATTCCCATCGCGTTGTTTGCGGCTCCGAAGATTGCGATCATTCTTATTGTGATGGGTTGTTTGATCACGGCTGTGTTTGTGGCACTGGGATTTCTTTGTGCGATATTGGCACGTGATAAAGCTCGGGGGATCGGGATCTCGATTTTAATCTGGTTATTTTTTAGTTTATTATTTGACGGGCTGGTATTGTTCCTGATGTTTCAGTTTTCTGACTACCCGATAGAGAAAGCAATGATTGGTGTCTCGGCGATGAATCCGATTGATCTCGCGAGGATTTTTATCATTCTTCAATTGGATGTCTCGGCGATGCTCGGGTATACCGGGGCGATCTTCAAAGATTTTTTTGGTAATACGACGGGGGCGATGGTGGGGTTTTTAATTTTATGTCTTTGGGTGATTGTGCCGTATTGGATTTCACTCAGGCGGTTTGTTAGAAAAGATTTGTAAGTAACTGGACGACAAAGCTCTATTAAAGAGGTAAAACAGAATTGTATGGAGAAATTAGGGTTTTTTAATTGATGCTATATTCATTTCGTATTTGCCTGAAATGAAACATGTTTTCCTGAAACATTATTTTCCTTTAACATAAAATGCCCCTCTCGAAAACAGGGGAATCATCATTTCGTAATTGCCTGAAATGAAACATGTTTTCCTGAAACATTATTTTCCTTAAACATAAAATGCCCACTTCGAATCCAAGGGAATCTTCATTTCGTATTTACCTGAAATGAAACATGTTTTCCTGAAACATTATTTTCCTTAAACATGAAATGTCCCTTTCGAAACCAAGAGAATCATCATTTCGTACTTGCCTGAAATGAAACATGTTTTCCTGAAACATTATTTTCCTTAAACATGAAATATCCTGTAAGAAACTGTGGAAATTGTTCTATCAAATTTTAATCCTCAGCGGATGATTCAGGATTTATGGGTCACGCTCAAAATATTCCTTTCCTTTTGTATCAATATATCCAAATCTGCCTGGTTTAAATTCCACCAACCCTATGTAATTAGATGCTAATGAAGAAATAGAATAATAGATTGGAGGTGTAATAATATCATAAGGAAAATATATCCTCATGTAACCCCAAAGGCCATTTGATTTATAGCCAACTAATTCATGATTTCCTCTTGGATCAGGGTAGCGTGTCGAGTATGGAAAAAATTTAAGTTCATCAAATCTGAAATCTATTTGGGCAAGCATTGCTTCGAGCTTGATAATTCTAGGATAATTGGCAAAGATGGCGATCATTCTATTGCGCATTAAGCCGAAGACTTGGTTTTTGATGATAAAAACCGAATCGAATGGACCAAGTGTATCTTGGATGGTTTTCTTTTCTTCCGGGGGAATATGGTCAAAAAGCAAACCAAAGTATCCATCCTTTCTTTTCACGATAGGTGTTGAATCTGAAGAAATGAGGCCAAAGTCGGCGCCATATGACCTGTAACCTCTTTCTTCGTGTCCCCACAAATATTTGAATTTGCTTACCCGTTTATGAATGTGACCCTTCCTAAGTTCCCAATTTCCGTAGCCAAAATCCACAAGAGAATCATATTTGGGTTTAATGTAGAAGGCACCGGAGTTTTCAATAAATCCCCATTTATTTCGATACCTCACTGGTGAGATTGTACCGATTGTTTCAAATGCCTCCTCAAAAATGGCTTGGACAATGGTATCGCAGTGAGAGTTTGTGTAGCCAAAAAGACTATCCTGGTGAAAAGGAAAGATATAGTCTTGTTGAGCTTGGAGGTCACTGCTTAGGACTATTAGTGCCGGAAGAATAAATAAGATATATGGTCTCAAGTTTAGGTAATGAGGTGTAAGAAAGACACAGTTTTTGGCTTGGTCCCCCAATGTATGCCTCTCCGCTTCACCCTAAAATAGATAGCCGGGTTACTGAGAACCCGGCTAGTAAAAAGTTTCTATTTCCGTTGGTAGTAATCTTAAAACTGGCGAGCCAGAAAGGGAAATAAAAACGAAGAACCCAATCTCACTTTTGTCCTGAATTCTACCCCACCTTTAAAGATGGGGAAAGAGAATTTTTATTGAGGAGGCAACAATACCTCATCAATCACATGGATGATGCCGTTCGAAGCAGGTATGGAAGCTATGATCGTGGCTTTTCCATTGACCATGACTTTGCCATCCTTGACTGTCAAGGTGATGTTTTTTCCATTGACTTCGTTGAGCACCTGGCCATCCCGCATGTTTTCTGTTTTGATCACGCCGACATAGACATGATATTCCAGGATGTTGGACAGCGCATCTTTCTGATCCGGTTTTAACAGACCTTCCACCGTTCCGGCCGGTAGTTTTTCAAATGCAGCATTGGTTGGTGCGAAGACCGTGAAGGGTCCTGCATTGCTCAGGACATCGACTAAGGATGCTGCTTTGACTGCCGTGACGAGTGTTGTATGATCTTTACTACTGGCTGCTACCTGTACCACATTAGGATTGGAGAGATCATCTTTTACTCCTGATTGTCCTACGGTAGGTTGTGTAGTTCCGGAGGCATCAGGTGCTTTTTGCTGATCCGCCTGGTTACATGCAGTGAATACTAAAAGCGAGAGAGAGAATAAAATGAATAAAGCTGATTTTTGCATACCTCTTTTATTTGGATGCTAATTACAGACCTTTTTATCCCTTATGATATGACCTGCATCCTGATCAAAGATGATTCAAGTCACTCCACAAGTTTGCGAAACTGAGCTGAAGCGAGTAAGCACGCGCCAGTCAATAAAATCAATGCAATCCCAAACAATGCCTGGTTCGCCCCTGGGATAACCGTATAGCTAAATGCTGCAATGCCCTGCGTGGCTAAAACTATTTCATTCAGGATAACGCCAGTAACAAATATCAGTAAAGCTGTGCGCGATGCCCTGGATGGCCTGATCAACCCGGTGCCAAAAAGAAAAGTCAACAGGAAAACAGAAATGATGAGCAGCAACACAAGATGCAAGTACGCGATCACAATCGGCCTGAACCCGAATGCCAATTTGCTAACGACGGGAATCGTGGAAGCCAGTTGCAATAAAAGTTTTAATGTCAGTGCAAGCGAGACGATGATCAGCAACCACGAAACGAGTTTTGGAAATAAGCCGGAGATAAAAGTTTTATTCGCGTTCATCGTCCGGATAATCCACCACCATCCGAGCACTTGCAAGAGGGCAGCGATGACAACAAATGAATACAACCAGACCGGTAAATGAGCCCACAGCGTGGATAAAAAGTATGCTGGTATACCGGCGAGAAAAAATGCCCAAAAAGCTTTCCGGGTATTGTTCTCTTTGAGTAATACAGTTTTAATACCGTCCAGCCAGATGCCGAAACAAGCGAGCATAAACCATCCATTGTACTGGAAGTGCAAATAAAAAAAGATGGAACCCAGGTAAGTGGCCTGATCATATTGATGGGTGACCATCATGCGCGACAAAACGATAGTGCCTGCCGTCGATAAAATGCCAAAGACGATGGCGGCTTTGATCCAGTTTTTGGAAGGATGAGATGCGTCGAGTCGCATGGCATCGCGAAAAGCGAAGTATGAAAAAATATAACCGACAATTAAAGATGCCGAAGCAAAAACAATCGAAACGGGTCCATAGCCCTGGATGGCAAAGGAGATCAGCATTCCGTAAGCACTGACCAGGTTGGCAATGAGCAAACCCTGGTAGACTTTATCTTTTATCGTTGGAAGATTATTTTGAAAGAGGCGAATGATGAGGATGAAAATCGTTTGTGTGATCCAGCCACTGAAAGCAAAATGAGAGTGTGCTTCCTGTAAATATTTCTGTTCAAAATGCGGAAATGCGAACCCGATTTTATAGCGCATAACTGTGCCGAAGAAGGCCACGACACAAAGATTGATAGTCACAACGCGGATCCAGAAAGTAGAATTCAATTTCATTTTCTCTTCTTTTCCTGCAGAATAATTCTCTTTTCAGGGAAAAAATTTCCTGAGGTTATAAAGGTATCATGGAATTCCATGACGCCCCTAATTTCTGGAAAACCCATCAATTGATATCAGGGTAATCACTTAAAAATCCAATATAAATGGGGAATTCGGTTAATAATTTCTGTCAGTTTTCAACCTTACCTGAAATGTGACGTTCACATTTACGATAAAACATAATGATCATCTGCTTAAAAACGTAAAATCATGTCAACTAAAAGAATCATGTTCATCTTGGTGATGATCACTACATGCTGGTTCACTTCGCAGGCCCAGATTAAGGATCGCTGGTCCTTAGGTCCTCGTGGAGGTGTCAATTTCGCCAACGTCACCAATGTAGAAGAATCACAATCCATCACTGGTGCAGTGTTGGGATTGGCCACTACTTATAGCCTTAATGAAAATTCGGGGCTTACGCTCGAAGCATTGTATTCCGTAGAAGGATTTAAAGCGCCATTCGACGAATATCGATTGAGGTACCTGGAAGTACCGTTGTACTTCGATTATTTCTTCGGCCATTTAGGAGATCGTTTCAGGCCTAAAGTGTATGCTGGTATTGCCCCGGCATTCTTTCTAAGTGGTACACTGAATGAACTCAATGTCAACAATGATTACTACAACAAATTCCTGGTCTCCATTACCGGTGGATTTGGATTTAATTATCGTCTGAGCAACCGGATTTGGTTAAATACGGACTTAAGATCATTTATCGGTCTAAGTGATATCCGTTCAAAAAACTTTAATGAAGGAGATCCTATCAATCCACGCGTTATCCAGGTCAGCCTGGGCTTGATGTATGGTTTGACTAAGCTGGATTAAAAGAACTACTGTTTCGTTATTAAAAAGCCATTCTCACAGGTTGTGGGAGTGGCTTTTCAATTTAAGATTTAAGATTTAAGAATTAAGATTGAATTTAAAAATTGTAGATTGGAAAATCTACTTCTACTTCAACTTCTTCTTTTCCTTCTACATCTACTTCTAACTTCGTTATTCGATATTCCTTATTCATTTTTATTTCACTAAAAACGATGTCGTAAGGTATCCTTCTTTCGTTCTTTGCTCTCCGACTTTTTTATAAAACTCAGGATCATCCGGCGTAGTGGCGCCAAGGCCGTCAACATAGCGATTGAACATGCAAAAGGTAGCCGCAATCAAAACCGTGTCATGAATGTCCAGGTCAGAAGCACCATGTTGTCTTGCAACTTCAATGTCATTTTCCGTCACGCGCAATCCACTGATGCGCACTTGATCTGCAATGTGTAGCAACGATTTCATTTTATCGGAAAGATCAGCCGAAGTATAATCTGACCAAACATCCTGCACCAACTCATCATTACAACCCGGCAAATTTGCTGCGATGGCTCCATGCGTCGTCATACAGAATCGACATTCATTGCGGGAAGAAACAAAAGAGGCGATGAGTTCTCGCTCACTCCGCGATAATGAAGCATCATCGACCAATAGAACTTGCGCCAACTGATTCAGTGCTTTCGAAACTTCCGGGCGGAATTCCATCAGGCCGCGGATGCCGGGAATGTTGTTGCTAGTGTTTATGTAAGGCATGAACGATTTTGGATTTTGGGTTTTAGATTTTGGATTTGATTTTAGGTTTTAGATTTTTTATTTATCGTGCTCACTACTCACTACTCACTTTCAAAGCATGATAACCGTCATCTGGCATTTTATATCCTCTGGTTGTAATTCTATTGCCAAGTGCTTTGTAGAATTCAGGATCTTCTGGTCTGCGAGTAGCCAATCCATCCACATATCGATTGTAGAGATTAAATAAAGCAGCGATCATCACGGTATCATGAACCTCAAGATCAGTTGCACCACTTTCTTTTGCTAAATCAACATCAGATTGTTGAACACGGTTTCCTCCATTTTGCACTTTTCCTGCAAGTTGGAGAAGGCTTTTCATTTTTGGCGTAATATCCAGGCTTTCAATATCGGTAAGCATCGGTTTCACACCAGTCTCTTGTCCTCCCGGTAAAGCACAGGTAGCAGCTGTATGCGCTGACGAACAAAAAACGCAATCATTCAGTGAGGAAACATAAGCCGCAATTAATTCTCGTTCAGCCTCCGTCAAAGTTGATTCTCCTCGCAACAAAACTTGCGTGAGCTCACAAAGTGGTGCTGCTGTTTCTTTTCGGAAATCAAGCAGGCTGGTGATGCCAAAGAGATCGTCGCGTAGTTTAATATGCGCCATAAATTAATTTAAGATTTGAGATTGAAGATTTAAGAATGAATTTAAGATTTTACGATTTAAGATTTGATATTTACGATTTGCGATTGAAGATTGAAAAATCTCCTTCTACTTTCGCCTCTACTTCTACCTCTCCTTCTAATTTCGATATTCGTTATTCATTATTCATAATCTTTCCATCATCCATCTCAATCACCCTATCGGTCCCTGCTGCAAATTCAGGATCGTGCGTGACAATCAACATCGTTTGTTTATAATCTTGTGCAAGTTGTTTGAAAAGATCAAAAACGATGCCGCTATTTTTTTTATCCAGGTTGCCGGTTGGTTCGTCTCCCATGATGATCAAGGGATCATTGATCAGAGCGCGGGCAATGGCAACACGTTGTTTTTCACCTCCTGACAACTGGTTTGGTTTTTTGTTGGCCTGGTCGGCGATGCCAAATATTTTCAATTTATCCATGGCTCGATCCTGCAATTCTTTTTCCGGATATTTTCCGAGTTTGAGTCCTGGGATCATGACATTGCGCAGGACGCTGAATTCATTGAGGAGGTAGTGAAACTGAAATACGAACCCTATTTTTTCATTCCGGATCCTGGCCAGTTGATTACTGTTTTTCGAATGCATCGATTCGCCATCAATCAGGAGATCACCTTCATAATCAGTATCCATGGTGGAGAGGATGTAGAGCAATGTTGATTTTCCACATCCCGATTTCCCCACGATAGAGATGAATTGTCCGTGTTCTATCGTGAAACTGACATCCTTCAGCACTTGCTGTGTTTGTGCATTATAAAAGTATTTGTTGATATGCGAGGCTTCGAGGATGTTCTTCATATTATTTTCCTCTGATGATCACGACCGGATCTACTTTACTGGCTTTTTGCGCGGGCATCCATCCGGCAATGTAAGTTGTCAACACCGCAAAGCCGGCGCCAATGAGATAAAATTTTGGATTATAATCCACCGGGTAAGTTTTAATGCTGGGAAGTGCGCTGGTTTTGAACGGTATCTGATCAATGAGCGAAGACAACGAAAAGCCCACCATCAAACCTACCAAAGCACCGATAATACCAATGCTCAAAGAGATACTGATAAATATCCTCCTCACATCAGAACCGGAAAATCCTGTCGCTTTAAGAATCGCGATAGAATCCATTTTTTCATAAATCAACATGTTGAGAATATTGTAGATACCAAACCCGGCGACGATTAATAAAGTAATGCCGACGACATAAGAGATTAAGGTTCGAATTTTCGTGCCTGTTTCAAATTGCGCATTGACCGTTTGAATATCCTCCGCATCCACCTGGTAGATCTGCGCATATTCTTTTGCAACAGCAGGAGCCAAATCAAGATTTTTTAATTTAATCTGCAGGTCAGTGATGTAACTATTCGGTTTGCCCAATAGTTTTTGCGCCGTAGCCAGGGAAGTATAGCTCTGTACTTTATCAATATCCGCAATACCAGATTGAAAAAAACCAACCACCTTCAATTGTATTTTATCTCCGGTGACAGATGTAGCCTGCACGACATCACCGATGTGCACCAACATAAGATCGGCTGCTGTTTTGCCCAGGATGATACTATTGGGTACAGTCTTCATGTCGAGGTAATTACCTTCTATCACATAATCGCGGAAGAAAAATAAATCACTTTGTATTTCCGGATCAACTCCATTGATGATACCATTGATATCGATCGCCCCCACTGAAAAGAAAACCTGCGTGGCAATGGTCGGTGCCACACCCAATACACGGTTATCATGCTTTATGGAATTCATGATAGCACCCACATTATGAATCTCCAGTCGCCCACCTGATGGTTTGACAGAATGGATAAAATTGTGATAACCTGCATAATCTTTAACCAAAGCAATCGGTTGCACTTCGCTGGGCTTGATCTCATTGAATAAACGGATGTGTGGTGTACGATTCAGGATCAATCCGTCCAGCATTTTGTTGAGGCCATTCATAAATCCCAACAGGGTCACAAACATAGTGACGCTGAACATCACACCGATGGCAGCAATTAATGTTTGCCTCCATCTTGCCAATGCTAAAGAGAAAGCGATGCGGAAGATGAGATTGCTTTTCATTGGGCGGGCAGTATCACGACATCTTTTTCAGTTATTCCTTCCAGAATTTCTGCTTTTTCAAAATCCTTGATACCCAATTTGACTTCAACCGTATCTCCACCTTCACGAATCACGAGATGATCTTCAACCAGAAATTTCCGGGGCAGCGTCAAAACATGCTCTTTAACCTGGACGACGATATTTGCTTCCAAGGTTAGGTTTGGAAAAATAGAAGGTGGTGACTTTACAAATTCAGCTTCTACGGTAAATGTCTTTGACCTTTCATTCATGATCGGATAGATCCTGGTGAGGCGAGCTTCAAAAACCTCACCTTTATAACTATCCATGGTGATAAATACTTTTTGACCTTGCTGCACGCGAGTGATATCATATTCATCGACCTGCAATTCGAGAATAAAATTCTTAGCATCGCCGATGATGGCTAAAGGAAGTTGTGGCGTGACGAGTTCTCCCTGTTCTTTCAACAGGCTGTATACCCGTCCATCCATATTGCTTTTAATATTGAAATCAGTTTCGTTGGATTCAGAGATCTGGAGGTTTTTCAGTGCTTGTTTGGATTGGATGTTGAGTTTTCTTTTTTCATCTCCATACCGGACAAGGGCAGAATTATAATTGGTTTTTGAATTTTCAAAATTGAGTTCCGCTTTTTCCAATTCTGTTTTGGAGCCAATGTTTTGTGCCCACAAATTGCTTTGGCGAACCCAGAGGGTGGAGTCATTGATCATTTTATTGCGGGCAAGATCCACCATCATACTCAATTCATTTACTCTGCCCGAATTGGCATTGTAATCCGCAAGCTGCGCAGATAGTTGAGCATTTTCGCGAACAAGTTTGGAGGCTTCATTGAGAATAGAAAAAAGAGGGGAGCCCTTTTTGACGGTATCCCCTTCCTGCACGTAGATCTTTTGGATGATGCCGTTGATGGTGGCAAAGACCTGGTATTGATTTTTGCTTTTGACTACACCTGAAGCATAAACCGATTCGGTGATATTTTCGATTTGCGGATGAGTGGTTTCAACTTTCTTTTTACAGGAGGTGAAAATCAGCAGGGCAAACAGGAGAAAAATGGGAAATAATTTCATGCGATGACCGGTAATGACCGTTTTGTATCTGGTCATGTAAAAATACTGGTAATAAACCGCATCATCAGCCGTATAAAAAATCATCCCGACAGGTGCCGGGATGATTCCAAATAAAACTCAAAACGAAATGGTTGCTAAGAAAACTGTTTGGGTTTTTAAAGCGCGGGTTTTCGTTAGGGCAATAGTTGCGTTTTCAAAGCCCAATTTGAGTAAAATGCAATTCTTTATTGTCGCACATATTCCTGGGCCACATGCACATTGTAGTCATGACTTTCCAGGGTTAATTTATCTCCATTGATGGTGAATGCATAAGTTGTTCCAGCTCCTGATTTGGGTGTTATGATGACCTCATCACAGGATTCATTTACTGAATAGGATCCGATTACATCTACCAAACCACCAAGTGTATAGGTGATCTTCCAGTCAACATCGCCTTGTGTGCCATCCAGTTTTTTGAATTCCAGGAAATTGGAAATAATGTAGATAGAATCGCCAAAAAACTGTTCATCATCTTCTTTCCAGGATGTACCGACCCAGGTGCCTTCCAGTTTCATGCAATTGGTGGAAGAACCTTCATCTTTTTTACAAGCTGTTATTGTAAGCAGTAACCCTAATGCAAACCATAGTATTGATTTCATTTGAAAAAATGTTTTAGAAAATTAGTCTTGCAAAAGGGGAGGAGGGAAATATTCGTCTTCGCTAAAGCTTCGGCGAACAATGAATGGAGAGTATTACAAAGATATATTTTATAAAAGCTGATTTGTTCAGGGTAAATACCCATAAAAGGGGGCGGAAAAGGCAGAAAAGGCGGAAGAGGCAGAAAGGGCAGAAAAGGAAATACAATTGCGTCTTAGCGTCTTTGCGTGAGGATTTGAAGTTGCAAAGGCGAAAGGGCGGAAAGGAAGTCCCCTTTAGGGGATTTAGGGGCAGAATTCCCTAATTTTGCCTAATGCAAGATTTACAAATTGCTGAACCACAACCCCGTGCACGCAAGCCCGAATGGCTGCGCGTCAAGTTGCCAATAGGAGAGGAGTATAAAAAGGTCCGCCACCTGGTGGATACCTATAATCTCCATACCATTTGCCAGAGCGGAAATTGCCCGAATATGGGAGAATGCTGGGGTGCCGGAACTGCAACTTTCATGATCCTTGGAAATGTATGCACGCGTTCCTGCTCTTTTTGTGCAGTGAAGACCGGGCGGCCAAATGAATATGATGAAGATGAACCACGTCGTGTCGCCGAAGCCATCTTCCTCATGAAAGTCAAACATGCCGTGATCACTTCTGTCAATCGCGATGAACTCAAAGATCGCGGGGCTGAAATCTGGTATCAAACCATCACACAAGTCAAAGCACTTTCTCCGGAGACCACCATCGAAACTTTGATCCCGGATGTAAAATCAAACTGGGAGGCTTTGATTCGGATGATCGAAGCAGGACAAGAAGTGGTGTCACACAATATGGAGACCGTACCTCGTCTCTATCGTCTCGTGCGACCACAAGCAAAATATGAACGCAGCCTCGAACAGATCCAACGCATAAAAGATTTTGGCAAGCGCACGAAATCCGGTATCATGGTTGGTCTCGGTGAAACACAAGATGAAATGTTGCAAGCCATGGATGACCTTCGTAAACATGGATGTGATGTATTGACCATCGGCCAATATCTTCAGCCTACTCCTATGCATCTAGCGGTTGCTGAATTTATTCATCCGGAGGTCTTTGCGATGTATAAAGAGGAAGGCATGAAGCGTGGGTTTGCTTTTGTCGAGAGTGGGCCATTGGTGCGATCGTCGTATCATGCCGAACGACACTTGTAACCTCTGCCCCTAAATCCCCTGAAGGTGACTTCCTTTTTTCCTCTGGAAAAATGATTTCAAATGAAATGAAATCAGTCTAATATCAGGATTCTGATTAGAAAGTTCATTTCTATTGAAAATTAATATTTCGAAGAAATATAAAAGTCCCCTTCAGGGGATTTAGGGGCAGAACCTTTTTCCGCACAGCACGTTTTATTTTGAATGAATCAGAAGTAATTTTTTTTCATTCTAAACCATCCAGTCATGGCCAAGTATTCAAAAAAAGCGGAGGATAAAGTCCACAAAGTGCTTCATGAATTTAAAGAAGGTGATTTAAAGTCAAGCTCCGGAAGAAAAGTAACCAGCCGAAAACAAGCTATTGCGATTGGTATCAGTGAGGCAAGGGCGAAAGGTGCTAAGGTGCCGCCAAAAAAAGCAGCCAGCAAAAAAGCGACGGCGAAAAGATCGTCGAGGTAATCAGTAAAAATTTCAGGCAAAATAATATAGCCATCTCGAGAGATGATTCTTGAGCGGGTTCGCATCACATTTCGGCCCTCCGGGCCTTCCATTTTTTTTATTTATTTTCTGCAGACATTTCTGCCCTTCAGGCCTTTGTTTTTTTTATTCTTACCTACAGACATTTCGGCCCTCCGGGCCTTTTAGAAATCAACAGAGTTTTAGTTAAAGAAATTTTCCGAAGGAAAAATTAAAGTCCCCTTCAGGGGATTTAGGGGCAGAGAATTTCCGTATATTTATATCCTTCATCACCACCATTTGAAAACATGTACCCTCATGATTAACACTGAATTTATTTATCATACGCTGAAGGCACGCTTCGGGTATGATGTCTTTCGCGAGCATCAACTGGAAATAATACAGCACGTCCTTGAAGGAGGCGATGCACTTGTCATCATGCCAACGGGCGGCGGCAAATCGATTTGCTATCAATTGCCCGCTTTGCTGAAAGAAGGTTTTACGCTAGTGATCTCTCCACTCATCTCCCTTATGAATGACCAGGTGAGATCGTTGCGAACAAATGGAATTGCTGCAGGCGCTTTGCATAGCGGCACATCGCCAGAAGAAGCTCGTACCATTTATCAACAAATCGCAAACCTCGAATTAAAAATTCTGTACGTCTCGCCGGAACGAGTGTTGACACCAAAGTTTTTGGAATTTATTTCTGCACAGAAGGTTTCCCTTATTGCCATCGATGAAGCACATTGTGTTTCTATCTGGGGAAATGATTTTCGTCCGGAATATGCACAGCTTCCACTACTCACTTCGCAATTTCCATTGGTACCAGTGCTTGCCCTTACCGCCACGGCGGATAAAGCAACCCAGGAAGATATTCGTCATCAGCTTAAATTGAACGCACCAAAAACATTTCTCTCCAGTTTTGAGCGGCCGAATATTCATCTATCGGTTCGTGCAGGAATTCAACGTATCGAGCAGATCCGGGATTTCCTCAAACAACATGAAGGAGAACCCGGCATCATCTATTGCCTTGCCCGGAAAACTACCGAATCGATTGCTGAAACATTGGTGAGGTATGGATATAAAGCCGCAGCGTATCATGCTGAAATTGATAATCGGACCCGAAAAAACGTGCAGGAAGATTTTCAATTCAATCGCATCCAGATAGTTTGTGCCACTATTGCCTTCGGCATGGGTATTGATAAGCCAGACATCCGCTGGATCATTCATTATAACCTGCCGAAGAATATTGAAAATTATTACCAGGAAATCGGGCGGTCAGGACGAGATGGTATGCCAGCAGAAGCGATTATGTTTTACTCCTTTGCTGATGTCAAAACGTATAAAAGTTTTATCCTGGATAGTGATGCTAATGAAACCTTCAAGCGGGTGCAGGAAGAAAAGCTGGAACGCATCTGGGAATATAGCCAGGCGATGAATTGCAGGACAAATGTGGTCCTCAATTATTTCGGAGAATATCGTTCGAAGCCTTGTGGTCATTGTGATCATTGTACCCGTCCACCACAAGGATTTGACGGAACGCGATTAGCACAAATGGCACTCTCTGCCTGCAAGCGCTGTGACGAATCTGTCGGGATGGGTATACTGATAGAAGTATTGCGCGGATCACAACGAAAAGAAATATTTGAGCGCAATCTTCATCACATCAAAACATATGGTGCCGGAAAAGATCTCAGCTATAAAGAATGGGCACAGTATATCACCCAAATGATCAACCAGGGTTTGTTAGAAATAGATTACACCCAACATTCTATTTTGAAATGCACGCCATTGACAGACGAAGTATTATTTCATGACCGGAAAATTATGCTGCATCGCCAGGTCGAAGCCCCTGCAGAACCCTGGATTCCAAAGAAAACAAAGACTGCAAAATTCAGCGAAGCATTATTGAGCCAACTTGAATTATTAACTGACCGGATCGCTCGTTCAGAAGGTGTTCCGTCATTTGCTGTTTTTCCAAAAGGGACTTTGAAAGAAATGGCTGAATTGCGGCCTTTTACCATTGAAGAATTTGTGGCACTGAAAGGAATCGGCGAATACAAGTCCGCTAAATATGGGCAAGAATTCCTGGAGACGATCCGGGAATTTATGACGCAACAAGACATCGTCAAGAAACCAAAAGGGGCGACTTACATCGAGACTCTCAATTTGTTCAGGCGAGGACTCACTTTGGAACAGATGGCGCAGGAGCGAGGTATTGCCACGGCAACTATTGCTTCTCACCTCGCTAAACTCTATGAAAAAGGAGAGGATATCAACCTGCACAAATTCGTGACAGAGCGGGACATTGTGATGGCCAGGCAGGCATGGCGAGCCAGCGGATTCAGTGACCAGATGAGCAAGATCAAGGAGCAGGTCGGGGATAGTTTGGATTATGCTTCACTGAGTTTGGCGTTGGCGATTGTGCGTAAGGAGAGTGTTGTGAAGAGTGAGTAGGTGAATGTTGATTAACCCTAGCCTTCAGGCTAGGGAAAAGCCCATCATCACAAACTATCAGGACTTAAGTCCTGCAGGAAAATCTCCTGGCGAGATTCCACGGCCTGAAGGCCGTGGTTAATCAGCACTCTTCAGAAAGGCCGTGGTTAATCAGCTTTCTTCTATTCTGTTAAGCTTTCGTTAGTATGGGCATCAGGGCTGCTTTTTCCTTAATTTCGCCTCATGAAATTTCAATTGCATACCCTCTTTTTCTTCACCTGTTTGATTCTTACATCCTTTGTCCGGGCGCAGGGCATTGAATTTTTCCATGGCACCTGGGAAGAAGGCCTCGCGAAAGCCAAGGCCGAAGACAAAATCATTTTTGTAGATGCGTTTGCCAAATGGTGTGGACCCTGCAAGAATATGGCCGCCAATACATTCACTAATGAAACGGTAGGAGAGTTTTTCAATCACAATTTCATCTGCATGAAGATTGACATGGAAGAGGAGATGGGATTGAAGTTCCGGGACTCTTATCCCGTGAGTGCCTTCCCAACTTTATTCTTTATTGATGAAGATGGCGAAGTGGTTCAGAAATCAGTGGGAGCGAAAGGTCCTCAGGATATCATCGCATTGGGTCAGTCTGTTTTGGACAAATATGATAAAAGCACTAAGTATGTCGCCGCTTATGAAGCCGGTGACAGAAGTTATCAATTGGTGTATGATTATGTGTCGGCCCTCAATAAAGCAGGAAAACCTTCCATTAAAATTTCTAATGATTATTTATCCGATCAAAAAGATCTCACGACACCCGACAATTTGAAACTCATCCTCGAAGCTGCTACACAAGTGGATTGTCAATGCTTTGAGACAATGGAAAAGCACAAGAATGAAATTTCAAAGATTGTTCCGGAGGATGTCATCAATACCAAAATCCGCACAGCATGTAACAATACCGTTAAACGCGCAATAGAATTTGAAAGCCATGACCTGGTGGTATTGGCTGGGGATGCTATGAAACGCAATCTTCCTGCTGAAGCTGAAGATTTCAAAGCAGCCAGTGAAGTACATTATGCACTTGCTCTACATGACCTAACCAATATTACAGAACTGATCAATAATTATGCAAAGCGTTTGAAAAATAATCCTGAGGGTCAATACAACCTCGCACTGGATATTGAAAAATATGCCCATGACAACAAGGACTGTATGACTATGGCCGTAGAGTTAGCCGGAAAAGCAGCAAAAGAGGAAGATGTAAAATATGTGGCCGGCTATGCTTCATTGGTGCAGAAAACGATGGGAAAAGATGAAGCCATCAAGGTCCTCGATGGAGCACTCAAAAAATATAACGATCCCGAAGACAAGGATTACAAGCAGCTGATGGCGTTGAGGAAGAAGATTGAGAATAGCTAAAAATTCCGCCTCTTTGCACTCCCCCCCCCTAGCCCCCTAAAGGGGGAATTGAGATACTTCTCATATCCACTTATCATATAATGCGTTTTCATTATATCAATTTTCCCTTCGTTATCTTTGTCCATTATTTGAACAGGACGCATGGCTAAGAAGAAAACGCAGGAGAATCCCCCTATACATAGTGCAGAACACCATGGTGTTATCTACCTGACGGGCATGTACCAGGATTATTTCCTGGATTATGCCTCCTATGTCATCCTGGAACGTGCAGTTCCCGATATCAAGGATGGACTCAAGCCAGTGCAACGCAGGATTTTGCACAGTATGAATGATATCCATGATGGCCGCTACCATAAAGTCGCGAACATCATCGGCCATACCATGCAATATCACCCGCATGGCGATGCAGCAATCGGCGATGCCTTAGTCAACCTGGGACAAAAGGATCTCCTCATTGATACACAGGGTAACTGGGGCGACATTCGCACCGGCGATAGTGCAGCAGCTTCACGATACATTGAAGCACGACTCACAAAGTTTGCACTCGAGATTGCCATCAATCCACAGACCACGCAATGGCAATTGTCCTACGATGGTCGACGCAACGAACCGATCACCCTTCCTGTAAAATTTCCACTCGTTCTTGCTCAAGGTGTAGAAGGTATTGCTGTTGGATTGGCTACCAAAATTTTACCGCACAATTTTATTGAGCTCGTCCAGGCTTCCATTAAAGTTTTAGAAGGAAAGAAATTCAAACTTTATCCGGATTTTCAAACCGGTGGGATGATGGATGTGAGCGAGTATCAAAGCGGATTGCGCGGTGGAAGAGTCAGGGTGCGTGTTCGTATTGAAAAACTAGATAAATCCACATTAGTCATCAGGGAAATTCCGTTTGGTGTCACAACAGGTTCTTTAATGGAATCAATTGTTAAGGCCAGTGAGAAGGGGCAGATTAAAATCAAAAAATTGAATGACAATACTGCGGCGTTGGTTGAAATTGTCATCGAACTGCAGCCCGGTGTCTCCCCTGATCAAACCATTGATGCCTTATATGCATTCACGCAGTGTGAAGTTTCCATTTCACCGAATGCGTGTGTCATTGACGGAACAAAACCTGTGTTTATTGGTGTCGAAGAAATGCTGCGGCAGAGCACTTTTAATACGCAGGAACTGCTTCGTCAGGAATTGAACATCCGCCTGCATGAGTTGCAGGAGAAATGGCATTTTTCAAGTCTCGAAAAAATATTTATTGAAAAAAGGATCTATCGAGATATTGAAGAGAGTGAGACGTGGGAAGCTGTAATCAAAGCCATTCAAAAGGGACTGGATAAATACATTGCTACACCATCAACAAAAGCAAAAGGTGAAAAGCGTTTGCTACTGCACCGGGATATCACGGTCGAAGACATTCAGCGATTGACCGAGATCAGGATTAAACGGATTTCCAAATACAATTCTTTCCAGGCAGATGAATTGATCAACCAGATTGAGGCTGAATTAAAACAAGTTCGTCATGACCTGGCCCACCTTACGGAGTACACTATAAACTATTTTCAAGAGCTGCTGAATAAATACGGCAAAGGACGCGAACGAAAAACAGAGCTCACTACTTTCGATACCATCCAGGCCGTAAAAGTTATTGCCAACAACGCAAAATTGTACGTTGATCGCAAGGAAGGATTCATCGGCTGGGGATTGAAGAAGGATGAGTTTGTCGGTGACTGCAGTGAGATCGATGACATCATTGCTTTCCGGAAAGATGGCAAGTTTGTAGTATCCCGAATAGCAGAAAAAGTTTTTGTTGGAAAAAATATCATTCATGTCGACGTCTGGAAAAGAGGTGATGAGCGGACAACCTATCACCTGATTTACCAGGATGGGGAAACCGGTAAAGCATTTGCGAAACGATTTAATGTGACCTCCATCACACGAGACAAGGAATATGACCTGACCAAAGGAGGGAAAGATTCGCGCGTCATGTATTTCGCAGTGCATCCCAATGGTGAATCAGAAAGGGTCGAAGTGCAGTTGGCTCAAACCAGTAAAGCAAGAAATAAAGTTTTTGATTTTTATTTTGAAGAACTGGCGATAAAAGGACGTGGAGCGGGCGGCAATATCGTCACGCGATACCCGATCCGGAAAGTAGCGCAGGTTGAAGTAGGAAAGAGTACACTGGGAGCGCAGAAGTATTGGTTTGATGAAGCGAATGGCCGCATCGGCAAAGATGAACGTGGCCGCTTCCTGGGATCATTTGATACCGGTGATCAATTGCTGACTGTATATGGAAATGGAGATTACGAAATTCTTGATTTTGATCCGGCAGGTAAAATAGATCTCAAGGATTTGATGTATGCCGGGAAGTTTAAACCCAAGGCACCGATTTCTGTCGTGTATTATGAAGGGGAAAAACAGTGGACCATGGTCAAGCGCTTTTTGATTGAGACGACTACTATTGGTCAGCGATTCAGGTGCATCACTGAGCATCCTGATTCAAAATTGTATTTCGTTACGCTGGAAGAAGATCCTGTTGTTGAATTTGGATACATGAGTAACCGGCAAAAAGTAACGGAGTTATTGCAGCCTGCAGAATTTATCGAAGTGAAAGGATGGAAAGCGATTGGCAATAAACTGGTGGATAAAAAGCTCATCAGCATTCAAGCCCAGCAAGGTGAGGAGGAAGAGGCTGAAGTAGAAGTTGAGGACGAAGACGAAGCACCACCCACTACCACCAAGAAAGCTGTGCAGGCCGATTTGTTTTCTGGCGCACAGGCGAAATCAAAATCAAAAGAGGTAAAGCCTGTTGCTAAAAAGAAGATGCCGGAAAAACAAGCGACCAAAAAACCACCAGCCAAAGCGGTAGCTAAAAATGTTAAAAAAAAAGTAAAGGGAAAACAAGATAAAGACGATCGATATCTGAAGACCGGTGATACTATCGAATTCGATGTGTAAGTAGCAATGGATCCTGGTCTTTTCAGGCTGCAAAACCCTGGCCGGGTTAAAATAATCTTGGGTATTATTGCCGATTCCTCAACCAATCATTGGATCAGTTGTTGTATGGCCTGTTTGGAGAGAATCGGGGGATGAAGCTTTCAAAAGAAATAATAGAAAGCAAGGACATCAATCGGGGTTTATCCTAAACCTTTTGTGAACGAATCCCATTTAATTAGTAAGGCAAATTCAACTGGAAGTTTTGACTAAGAAAGAACTGATCGAAGGAGGCTGGATTGATAAATACATTCTCGGACTCACATCGGAGACAGAATCCGGAGAGGTGGAGCGACTCGCTAACATCTACCCGGAGGTTCAGGCTCAAATCAACCAATCACGGAGCCAGATATGCGGCAAATTCAACCGGAATCTTACACAGCCTGCTTTACGCTTTTCCTTCCTCACTAAACGCCGCGTTTTATATGGTTCAGGGATTGCAGTTTTTTTACTGCTGACCGGTATTGCTTTTTTATACAAATCGCATTGCTCACTGCGGGATAGTTATTCCTTGCAAGCAAAGCAGTTAGCGGATGATGAGGAGAAGCTAACGCTGGTGTCTTCTTTTTCCAAAATGTCGAATGAGCGAACCACTTTCATTCATGCACCACAAACCAACCGGATTAAATTAAAAGGATGTGCATACACACCAGAAGCTGAAGTGATGGTTTTTCATTGCAGGATGACTGGAAGGATGATGTTGCGCGTGATTGATCTCCCGGAATTGAAGAGAGGGCAGCATTATGAAGTGTGGGCACAAAGTCCTGACCAGGATGACCGTTTATTAGGCAAGATCATTCCGCCCATCAATTTGGATAGTCTGTATGTGCTGGATTCGGCACTTCATTTCAAAACGCTTCAGATCACGACCGTGGATCCTACGACAATGGAATCTGAACCTATCTGTATGGCCGCTGTTTCTAAGTAAAGGCCATTTCCTTCTTCATCACTTTCGAGGGCAACCAGGAGAATGCAGTTGTGTCTTTGCGTCTTGGCGGGAAATTAATTTATGGTATGCCTTTATAATTTAAGTCAGCATAATCTTTTGATCGTGAAAAGATTTTTTGACCATTTCAAAGTGTTAAATGTTAACATCATGCTCCGACCTTCTAATTTAAATCTCAGAACAATATTTTTTTCCCTCCTGGGTTGTTTGTCTGTTGTCATGTTGATGACTTCATGCACTGTTCCTGAAAAGGTGATGGCGGATAAGCAAGCCTATGCTGAAGATGATGCTGCTTACCGAAACAAGTACACTGTTCATTTCGATGAAGGCGAGAAGCCGATCCGGTATGGCTATCATTACATTGTTTCCACTGTTCCGGAAGGATACCGGGTGCGCGTTTTTCAGCCCGACATGAAGGTGTTGACGGAAGAGAAAACGTTTAGCACACCAAACCTGACTTTAGAGCATGGACCTTATAAAAGTTTTTGGGATGATGGATCCATCCGGTCCCAGGGTTTATATCAGTATGGACGCAAGCATGGCTTGTGGGTGGAATCAGAACCGGGTAAAGGAAAATCTTCCTGCGGCATGTATGTCGACGAGCAAAAGGAAGGGGAATGGATTCAACTGGATACCAATGGACTCATTGAATCGCTTTACAACTGGAAGGACAACAAATTACACGGCAAGTTTTATCTCTATGATAGCACTGGTGAGAAATTAAATGAAGGTATCTATAGCAATGATACGCTCCAGGGGGAATTACACAATCAACCTGTCATCACACGACCGTATCTCAAAAGTTGCAAGGATATAGTGAACGGTGATGTTAACACCTGCTCGGAGGCATCGCTCTCTTCAATAATTTATACCAATCTTAAATATCCTTCGAAAGCCCGTGATAAGAAAATAGAAGGAGAGGCTATGATACAATGGGACATCTTGCCGGATGGGACCGTCAGTAATATCCGGGTGCCACAAAGTCTGTGTGATGAAATCGAGAAAGAATGTATCCGGGTTTTCAAGCTGACCGGGCGATGGGTGCCGGCTTTTAAAGATGGGAAGCCTATAAAGTATACTATGAGCCTGCCGGTCAAATTTATTTTACCATAAAGAATATTTTGTTTTCAATTAAACTGGTTCTATTTTTAGAAGTCCAAGGTAATAGGGATCAAAGGATGAACGGAGTAATGGAAGAAGGGAATTCTAATTGCGTCTTTGCGTCTTTGCGTGAGAATTTGAAGAGGAAAAGGAGGAACTGAATGATAAGTTATTGAAAAGTTTAATTATTTAAATCAATAATTATGAAAAGCATTGTCTTATTTTTTCTTGGTTTTCTTTTTTTGATGAATACCTCATCTATAGCTGCACAAGGATGGGTGGTATTGGGTTCGGCAAAAGTAAACGGGAGTGTCGATCACGATGAAATCTGGGTCACCGGTTACGAAGGCAATTTTAAAGCCGTCAAATTAGCAGTGGAAAATGAAGGCATTCAATTTGACAAGGTCGTTCTCCATTTTGGTAATGGAAGCAAAGAGGAATTGAATATCAGGAAGCTTATTCCTGCCGGCGGTGAAACGCGGGTCCTGGATTTAAAGGGCGACAAAAGGGTTATTAAGAAGGTGGATTTTTTCTACGAAAGCAATGCCGCTACCAGTACAAAAGCCAAAGTTGTTCTCTACGGCAAACGATAAAGACTTATTCTTTATCAAATTCATTTCGGAGTAAAAGATAATCTTCGAGCGTATCCACATCCCGAAGCTCGGTTAGCAATACGTGTGATAGTCCTGATTGGTTGCATCGATCAATAGTTTCCTTCATGACTGAGGCGGAACTCCATTGAATACCATTAAATAAAATAGAATCTGCTTTTTTGCAACCCAGCAAATAATAACCTCCATCCACAGCCGGACCTAAAGCGATATCATGTGTATCCAGCAATGCAAAAGCTTGTTCAATGATGTCAGCAGTTAAGCTCGGACAATCACTTCCAATGATAACAACCTTGTTGTGTTTTTTTAAAACATGTGAAAAGGCATGCAGCATTCGATGCCCGAGATCACCTTCAGTTTGCGATTGATAGCTTGCTGTTGATCGTTGTTCTGACGGATCAGGCAATCCACCTTCATAAAAAAAGTAAGTTGGGTAATGGACCTTACTGGCAGTTTCAATGGTTCGCTTAACCAGCTTGATATAAATGTCAAGGGCTTTATCGAGGCCCAGGCTTTCTGCTAAACGGGTTTTAACTTGTCCCTTTCGCGGCAAACGAAGAAATACAATCAGGCCACCGTCCGGCGCCGGTTGTGTCATCAATCGACTTCTTCGTCTTTACTCTTATTTTTTTCTTCCTTGGCCTTCTCTTTGTTTTTATCGCTTTCAGTTTTCTTCTCCACTTTCAGGCCATTTTTCAGTTTGCGCGCTACAGTGCTATACGGACCGGTGATGACTTCTTGTCCTGGTTCAAGTCCTTCCAGGATTTGGATGTATTCATTATCCTGGATGCCGGCTTTTACTTTGATCATGCGTGCTGTATCGGCTTCCATGACGAACACTACTTCATCAATCTCTTTTTCTGATGGGGTCTTCAGATTGTCTTTTTTGTCTTCACTGACTTTTTTATCGGCGTCTGTCTTTTTCTCCCGTGTTGTTACCGACTGGATAGGTATTGAGATGACGTTATGCTCAGTATTCGTATTGATGTCAACCGTAGCGGACATACCGGGGCGGAAAGGCATTGCCTGATCTTTCAATCCGACATAGGATGATGGTACTAATCGGATCTTGACAATAAAATTCGTGACCTGGTCACTGGTCAACACTTCCTGTCCTGTAACACTCGTTGTATTTGCAGCAGAACTGGCCATTTCAGTCACGACGCCTTTAAATTTTTTATCGAGGTAAGCATCCACTTCCACTTCTGCAGTATCGCCGACCGCAACCCGAAGAATATCATTTTCACTGACTTCTACCTGCACTTCCATGCTGTTAAAATTAGCGATGCGCATCATTTCTGTTCCGGCCATTTGAATGGTTCCAACCACGCGTTCACCTTGTTCAACATTGAGCTTACTGACGATACCATTGGTCGGGGAGGAAATCGTGGTACGATTCAGGCTCGTCTTTACTTCTTTCGCATTTGCTTCTGCGCTGGCGACATTAAATTCTGCGGATTTAGCAGCTTGTTGTGAAGCCCGATAGCTCGCCTCTGCACTTCGGAGATTAGCTTCTAACTGTGCGAGATTCGATTCAGAGGCTTCAAAATCCTGGGCGGAGATGACACCATCTGCTCTGAGTTTTTTATTGCGCTCATGTATTTTGCGTGTGTTCTCGACTTGTGATTTGATTTGTTCAATTTGAGCCGATGCTGTTTCGATAGAAGATTTCGAACGAGCCAATTCCGATTTTGAAGCACTGACACTAGCATTTGCCTGTTCGACAGCACTGACATATTGTTCAGGATTGATTTTCACGAGGATCTGGCCAGCTTTTACAGAATCACCTTCGTGCACATATAATTCAACGATTTCGCCGCTGACATCAGAACTGATTTTTACTTCGCGTTCAGGATATATTTTTCCGGAAGCAGAAACGATTTCGCGAATATCTCTGAGGGCAACTTTTTCGGTTTCAACGGATTCACCCTTTGGTTTTTGACGGGCTTTGATAGCGGCTACGGCCAGGAGGATGACTAAGAGACCGGCTAAGGACCAGATCAGCCATTTGCTGGATTTCTTTTTTGGTTTTGTCATTGTAACGAAGCGTATTTAATTGGAGTTGTCAATTTGTTTTGAATAATATTAATTGAGCGTAATGCCTCGGCCCAAATAATATTCTATCACTTTCACTTTGAAATAATAATCATATCGCGCAATGAGAAGACTATTCTCGGCGGAATCAAAGCGATTTCGCGCACTCAGGTAGTCGAAGTTATTGATCGTACCGAGTTCAGATTTTTCAGTTGCATTGTCCAGTGAAATTTTTGCTGCAAGGGATGAGGCCTCAGCAGCTTCGAGAGATTTGCGGGCTGCTTTAGCGGTCGACAATGCATTCTGGACATTAGTCTTCAGCGTCTGTTTTGCTTTATCTGTTTCGATACTGGCATTGAGGACATTGATTTTAGCTTTTTCCACATTCGCTTTAGCGGACCAATTATTGAACACAGGCACAGAAAGAGTTATACCCACACCATAACCAATATTATTATTCAGCTGATCGATGTAAGGGACGGTAGAGTAATCAGTTGGATATTGGGATTCCACTTCAAACAATGCTGGTTCATTGTTGATATAAACACCTGGTTGCGGAATACGCAGTAAGGAATAATTAATTCCCTGTTTATCCAGGTCGGTCCAGTTGGTTCCGAAATTGGCACCAACATCGACGGTAGGAATCATTTGTGATCGTGCAACGCCGATACCATAATCATTTGCTTTTTCACGAAGCTGTGCGGCTTGAATTTGCGGTTGAGAAACCAGTGCTGCATTGTATACTGAATCAAAGGGTTCAGTTTCCAAAGGTTCGAGGTTGTCAAAACTCAGGGTTGGCCGTACAATGTCTAATGGATAATCAGGCTCCATCCACATTTGTTGTTTTAAGGACAGCAGGTTGATTTCAATATTATTCTCCGCTGTGATCAAGCCCTGGGCATCAGTTGCTACCTGTGCGAGAATATCATAGCGATCATTTTCAGGACGAGAACCGGCAGCAATTAATTTATCAAGATTATCCAATTGATCTTTGGACAAATCAACGCGATGTTGTGCAATGCCTAAATTTTCATAAGCAAATAAAACATTGAGATAAGCTAATGCAACATTTAATTCCAGGTCTTCTTTCGCTTGTTGCAAATCGGCTTCAGCTGCTTCTGTAAACGCATTATTTTGACGAATTGAATTTCGAATACGGAATCCACCGAATACAGTAAGATTTGAACCAACGCCTATACTTTGGTTGAAGGAATTTTCTGTTTCGAAGTTGTTGGTGGAAGGATTAATGACACGTCCAAATGTCCAGCCGAGGGTGGAGTTGCCATTAAGGGTCGGCAGGTGTTCCATGCGGAGTTGTTTACCGGTGATATCATATCCTTGTTGATTGAGCTCGTATTGTTTGATCAGCAGACTTTTGTCGAGTGCCTCCCGGATGCAACGCTCGAGATCCCATTTTTCCTGGGCCATTCCGAGTCCGGAAAATAGTACCACAGCAAGCATGGTCATGTACAGTCTTCTCATTATCCTTGGTTTTGCAGGCCTATATTAAGTGTAGGAATATAATTTACCTTGTTTTTTTCTATCAATTTGCCGAAATAACGGATCAATGACCGCCAACGGCTTAAAGCGCTGCAAACATAAGTAGAAAGCAGCCAACAGCGGAATCACCGCCGATCAGTAAATAGAGTTGAATGTCTTTGTGCCAACGAGTTGATCGTATTGTCCGCCTCGAGGTCGATAATAGCACAACAACGTGTATTGATTTTCTGCAGCATACCAATTTCCTTCTATCGGTGCGAAGTCAGGATTGCCATTTTTATCGGGTACTGCAAATTCATAATTATAATAACCCTGCTTGAGATACATGCGGCCGGTATAGGCATTGATCTGGTCATTGTACACCATTTTATATTCCGGCAATAAATGCCAATCGGTCATGCCTCCGACGACATACACTTCGCGATCTCTTTTTTCTGTTTCCAGTGTGATCAATACTTCAGTGTAATCCGTACTGAGAAATCCTTCCCTGTAGAGATATCGATTGATTAAGTTAAGTGTTGAAGCCAGTGAATCAGGAGGAATACTTCTTCGGATAAAATCCCGGTTGTAGGCTACATACATTCCGTTCAGGTCCCTGTTTAAAATATATACTTTTTCTGCACGCGGTTTGACCGGATAAAGGATCGTACTATACCCCTTGTCAAATCTTTTGATGTCTAATACATCGGCTGAACGATAGATCATGCTGCTGATATCCATCTCGCGAAATTCTTTCCCGGCATCAAAAACAATCTGGTTCGTGTAATCATAATTTAAAACATCACCGGTAACCAGGCGGGGAGGGATGTCTTTAAGTGCATTGTCCCATCGCCCGTTTTGCAAGATGGTGCAAAAGAGTTCTGAGCGGGGATTGAAAGATTTCAATTGTGATATTTCAAGTTTATAATCGATTTCCTGCGAAGTATTTTGTCTTTCCACGAATGCAGCCCTGACCACGTTGCCATCAATTTTTATTTTTTCATCGGAGATCATAAATCGTCGTGTCAGGATAGGATTGGTTTCTTCACCGGATTCATATACGACCAGCAGATAATTTCCGGAGATCGTCCAACTGAATTCATCATTCGGCAGTGCGAGTTTATAGTGGACATAATGCTGATAGGTTCCGGATGAAAGTTCGTAATCATGAATTTCCCCTTCACTATACCCGCCCAGGTATTCAAACTGACTGAGCTCTTTAGTTGGCTGCCAATTCCGGTCACAATGGATGACCGTATAATAATACCGGGTGCCCTGGCCATCCAGTTCGTCGAAGGAGAGGAACAAGCTTTCCATGACGCCGAGGGGAGCTATAGGCATCGTCAGTTCGAGGCCGGTGACATTCATTTTGACCGTTTTGATGTAATCGCGGTAGACGCCCTCCTCGAAGGAGGCCAGTTCGGGCTGGGCGTATAGTTTTGCAGAAAACAGGAGGATCAGGAGGGGGATGTGCCGAAGGGTCAAGGGTAGGATTTTTACCTGTTTTAAGATGGAGTAATAACGTGAAAATTTGGGTAATGGTTTGTGGGAGAGGGGAAAGGAATTGTGAAAGCGGTGAAAAATCAATCATTAATTCACCGGCAAAATTCCAAAAAAGGTGTGCCACACCTAGGTGTGGCACACCTTTTTAAAAGATTTTGTCGATCATATGGTCTGGAATTTCTAAATCATTAAACCTAATTAATTCATTGATTTCCAGGTCTAAAAGCTTTTTTCCCATCTCCAAATTACACAAAGGGCTTGTGGATTGTCCCAGATATTCCTGATAAGAAGAGTAAAGCCACTTTTCCGGAGATGATACAAGTCCGGCATTTACAGGATTGTTATGGATATAAATGAAACACCACAGGGTATAATCCATCTTATGTGCTGCACTTGAGGTCATTTTAGCATGAGTATTCTGCGTAAAAAGGGATCCGGTACGTTTATTCCGCTTGTTGATTGCCTTCGCATACGAGCTTAACAACATTTGCACGCCATGGGATAGACTTGACATATGAAGCAATGAACTGTTTTGTTGAGTGGCTCCGTCAAACATGGAGTGGTTATAAGGCAAGATGCTCTTCTCATTCGCGTGTATGAGAAAATGAAAATGATTCGGCAGGAGGCAATAAGCAAGAAGATCGCAATGGGGGGAAATGTATTTCCGGATCTTCGTCAGGAAAAGTTGGTAGTTCTCCCGGTTGTAAAAAAGTCGTTTTCGGTTGTTACCACGATTATAGAGGTGGTACACCTGGTGGGGGTGAAGTTGCATGTCAAAATGTTTTCAATGGTGATAAAGAAATAAATATAAGGATTACGGACATGTCCGTGAGGCACTCACATATTTATTTCCTTTCACAAAATATCGCCAGGGCCAATGAGCAGATTCCCCGGCACTTTCTACACCAATTCTTTTCCCGGAACAAACCTGGTGCGCATCAAATTTTACACCTCGATCTTCGATCCACAATTTTGAAGAAGGTGCATGCAATGAAGTGCCGGTTAATTCATTCGTCAATCCAAGCGCAACACTCAATGCCCCTGGACCTTTTGTTATTCTGAAATCATCAACCTTCATATTTCTTCGCACTGCCATGATTTCAATTCCATCTGCTGGTTGAAGCGCGCGAATTAAAACAGCATGCGCAAGTTCTTTAGGGCCGGTGACAACATTAGTAAGATGATGCATACCATAACAGATATAAATGTATGCAACACCACCAGCACCATACATGACTTCTGTTCGTGGTGTTCTCCGATTATTGTACGCATGACTGGCACGATCTTCAGGAGCGCGATACGCTTCAGTTTCAATGATCATGCCGCTTGTAACTAGGCCATCAATTTTGGTAACTAAAAACTTGCCCAGCAAATCTTTCGCAATGAAGTTGACATCTTCAGTGTGATAATAACTTGCAGGAAGTTTTTTGCGAACAGCCATTACTATCGACGCGAATAATTCGGCGATTCTTTGGTGATGGTGACATCATGTGGATGGCTTTCCTGGATTCCTGCAGAGGTGATCTTCACAAAGGAGGCATCATGAAGAGCAATAATATCTTTTGCACCTGTATACCCCATGCCGGCACGCAGACCTCCTATGTATTGCAACATCACTTCGTGTATGGATCCGGTGAAGGGCATTCTGCCTTCGATACCTTCGGGTACTAATTTTCTGATATCATCTTCAACATCCTGGAAATAACGGTCCTTGGATCCCATTGCCATGGCACTCAATGAACCCATGCCGCGATATACTTTAAATTTTCTTCCATCCAGGATAATTGTTTCCCCTGGTGATTCTTCGCATCCGGCGAATAAAGATCCTGCCATGATAGAGTTTGCTCCTGCGGCGATTGCTTTTACAATATCACCAGTATAACGAATACCTCCATCGGCAATAACCGGGATACCAGTTCCCTTTAAAGCATGAGCAGCTCCATAGATTGCACTTAATTGAGGTACACCTACTCCGGCAACAATTCTTGTTGTACAAATACTACCAGGTCCTACACCAACTTTAACTCCATCCACACCAGCATCCATCAATGCTTTTGCTCCTTCACCCGTCGCTACATTGCCCCCGATGATTTCAATGTGAGGATGACGTTTGCGAATTTCACGGATCATATTTAATACACCTTCGGAATGACCGTGCGCAGTATCCACGATGATGACATCCACATCGACTTGTATCAAAGCATCAACACGATCGTGAGTTTCTGCTGCTATTCCAACTGCTGCTCCGACTAACAATCGACCAAGATGATCCTTACTACTGTTTGGAAAATCTTCCAGCCTCATCAAATCTTTATATGTCAGCAGGCCAATCAGTTTATTATTTTGATCGACAACAGGAAGTTTTTCAATCTTATGTTTTTGTAAAATCATTTTCGCTTGTTCAAGCGTAGTACCCATCGGTGCAGTAATCAGTGGCGCAGCTGTCATCAACTCTGATACTTTGCGTTCATTATGCGCTTCAAACCGCAGATCGCGATTAGTGAGAATGCCTAAAAGAATACCGGCTGCATTAGTGATCGGAATACCTCCAATCTTAAATTGACGCATGAGTTGTTGGGCCTCACCGACAGTTGCATCAGGAGTCAGTGTCACGGGATCCTGGATCATTCCGCTTTCAGAGCGTTTTACAGAGCGAACCTGGTCGGCCTGGAGGTGAATGGCCATGTTTTTATGAATGATCCCGATGCCGCCCTCACGCGCAATGGCAATGGCGGTATCCTTTTCGGTCACTGTATCCATGGCAGCGGACACCATAGGGACGTTGATCCTGATATTTCTACTGAATTGAGTGGTGATGTCTACTTCCCGGGGAAGGACGTTAGAGTAGCCGGGGACAAGCAATACGTCATCGAAGGTCAGCGCGTCTGCGAAGAGTTCCTTCTTGCTTTTAAGATTGAATTCCATGTGCAAAGATAATTACCCGATCAAAAGAAGGGCAAGAAATTTCTTAAACTTTCATTGACAAAAAGATAACTCGCTCATTTTGATTATAGTGCGTTGTTATTTTACCTTTGGCGGCCATGGCTTTATATGGTGATGACTATTTCATGCGACTGGCCTTGCAGGAGGCGCAAAAGGCCGCCGAAAGCGGCGAAGTCCCGGTTGGAGCTGTATTGGTTTCTGGGGATCAGCTCATTGCCAGGTGCCACAACAGCACTGAATTGCTGCAGGATGTTACTGCCCATGCCGAAATCCTGGCTATTACTGCGGCCTCTCAATATTTAGGAAGCAAATATCTTCTCGATTGCACTTTATATGTTACGCTCGAACCTTGTGTCATGTGTGCTGGTGCTCTTCGCTGGTCCCAAATCGGAAGGGTCCTTTTTGCTACTCCAGATGATAAAGCAGGTTTCATGCGTTACGGCAAAGAATTGCTGCATCCCCGCACTCAACTTGAGATGGGGATTATGATGGAAGAAAGTTCGCTTCTGTTGAAATCTTTTTTTGCTGCGAAAAGGAAAATGGAGTTATAACCGAAGTGTGGCACACCTTCCGCGCGCAACCAAGACTTCAGGTGTGCCACACTTAAGTTCCTTTAACAATTACTTAAAGCCAATTATAATTCCGCGTTAAACCTTTCTTGCTGCGTAGTGGTGAATCTTTTTTGCCCATAATTTGGCTGAGCATTACCAAACAAAAGGACCATGAAGATTCATTACACTTTCTTTTTCCTCGTTACACTCTTTTGTATTTCCTGCAGCCCTATTTATTCATATTTCACTGATGATCTCTATCGTGAGCAACAATGGACGCAAGAGGATATTCAGCACATTCAGTTTTACCTTTCAAAAGATATCGCCTTGTCCCGTTCGCTGTCAGAAGGGGAAACGAAAATTAATGAAGGGAAAATTATTATTAAGGACGGACAACAAATAGAACAAGTGGTCATCAAATCGGGAACACCGGGTGTATTGGTATTGATGCCAAAAGAAGATCGATTTGGTATCAGCTTTGAAGAGGATGACAATGCTTACCTGATGTTTGGTCCGAATCCAAAAATTGAAAACCGGTATGCGCTGTTAGCACAAGAGTGGGAACAGGAAGCCGGCCAGGTTCATTATAAAGGAAACCTATATAGTGTTGATGCACAAAGTGCTTTTGCGTGCCTGATGGTCGATCTGAAGAAAACCGGCAGCGATGAATATCAAACACACAAGGCTACAGGTCGAACCGTGAAAGGTTTGTAATGAAATGAATAGTATACGCCATTTACCTTGTTGTAAATGAATTTCACATTAACATGTTATTTTGAAAAGAGCATTGTGCATTGCTGGGATTGAGAAACCAGAAAAGCGTATTATTGATGGTAGCTTTTCTAAATTCACCCATCATGAAATATTTGCTCGTTATTCTTCTTTTAACTCCTTTTGCACTCTCAGCACAGTTTACTAAAGGTGATAAATTTATTGGAGGAACGGTTGACTATACTAATCAGCAATCGCCTTATGTGGATGGTTCTTTTTCCCCAAGAAAGGCAGAACAATTTTCAATACAGCCACAGTTAGGATTCCTGTTGAATGAACATCTTGCCTTCGGGCCAACTGTGGGATATTTACACCAAATTGTTACTTATGGTCCCGATACATCATTCTCCACTAGTATTAATAATCAATTTTCTGTTGGGGTATTTTTAAAAAAGTACTATCCTATAAATGACAAGTTTCTGTTTACGTTAAATGGAAATATTAATTACCTGAGCGGAGTATCAAAATATATGTATAAAATGGATAACACGGAACGTAAAATGTATCAGATTACAGCTGGAATTTCTCCTTCCTTCTTGTTCTTTCCCTCTGAGAATTGGGGTATTGAAGCAGGAATTGGACGGATTTCTTTTTCCCATTCAAAGACTAAAGATTCGGAGCTAAAAACTGATGTTTTTAAAATTGATTATGGAATATTTGAACTTGGATTCTTTTATTATTTCCATAAAATTAATATTACGATTGATTAAACTTTTTAATAATCAAAGAGCTCAGGGGAATACTTATAGAATCAAAAGCCTGGGTTTTTCTGCTCTATGCTTATTCAATCCCTTTTAAGAAAGGTACGAATTTGAATTTTCCAAACGCTTCACTTTTAATTGAACCATCCGGTAGTTTTGTGTAACGCCACATCGTTTGACTTTGATCATCTCCGATCGGAATAACGAGGTATCCTCCGATGGCCAATTGCGTCAATAAAGTTTCAGGTAGTGAAGAAGCACCGGCTGTCACCAAAATTTTATCAAAAGGAGCAAACATCGGTAGACCAGCATATCCATCTCCCAAAAAAGTCCGGATGGCAATGAATCCCATTTCGCGCAAAAACTTTTCTGTCTTCTCATACAAAGCACTTTGTCGCTCGATGGTATAGACTTTGGCGCCGAGCATATTGAGAATGCAAGCCTGGTAACCAGAGCCTGTGCCGACTTCAAGGATCTTATCTCCTTTTTTAACTTCCAGCAATGAAGTTTGAATAGCTACAGTCTGCGGTTGAGAAATGGTCTGATCACATCCGATGGGGAAAGCTACATTTTTATAGGCCCATTCTTCAAATGCTTTTTCAAGAAAAAGATGCCTTGGCAGTTTCAACATTGCCTCCAATACCTTTTCATCGTTGATCCCTTGTCGACGCAATTCATCAATGAGATGTTGGCGGAGCCCCTGGTGCCGGAATGTATCTCTACGCAAGTTTTTCTAATTTACCCAGAAGTTACGGAATGTCGTGACAGGTCAGGTGGAAAACATTATCTTTTCCTCTCGCCGTTGAAGGTTTAAAACTACTATTTTTATATTATAAAAAATAATAATATATGAGTGATATTAAATTTGGAACAGATGGATGGCGGGCCATTATCGCAGATGATTATACAGTCAAAAATGTAATTCGCGTTGCAGAAGCCACTGCCTTTTTTCTCGAAGAGCGGGCCATGCAAAAAGTGGTCATCGGGTATGATTGCCGCTTCGGCGGAAAATTATTCGCAGAGACAGCAGCTCGTGTTTTCGGCAGTCACCAGATTGAAGTCGTCATTGGTGATCATGTGGCCTCTACTCCGATGGTGTCCCTTGCCGTCACAAAATTGAAGGCTGATATAGGCGTCGTCATTACGGCGAGTCATAATCCACCGTCGTACAATGGATTTAAACTCAAATCGTCATACGGCGGACCTTCTGTTCCGGATGATATCGCTGAAGTAGAAAGACACATTCCGGAAAAGGCGATGAAGGATATGATTTCCCTTGAAGACATGATGAAGAAGGGATTGATCACGTACATGAACCTTGAGGACATGTATTATGATCATGTCATGTCATCGTTTGATATCGAATCCATTCGCAAATCAAAATTCAGTATTGGATATGATGCGATGTATGGTGCCGGGTATTTAATATTCCCCCGTATTCTGCCAAAAGCGATATGCCTCCATTGCGATTACAATCCTTCGTTTTATGGACAAGCTCCTGAACCCATTGAACGAAACCTTCAGCCTTTTGCGGAATTAATTAAAGCTAATCCGAATATCCAGATTGGTATAGCCAATGATGGAGATGCAGATCGCATCGGCATGTTTGATGGTGAAGGAAATTTTGTCGACTCTCATCACATCCTGTTGTTGTTGTTATTGTATCAATACAAATACAAAAAAATGACCGGTAAAGTGGTCGTGACTTTTTCCGTGACGGACAAGATGGTGCAGATGGCGAAGAAATTCGGACTCGAAGTGGAAGTCACGAAGATTGGATTTAAATATATCGCAGAGATTATGACTCGCGAAGATGTATTGGTGGGTGGTGAAGAATCCGGTGGACTCGCGGTGAAGGGACACATACCCGAACGCGATGGAGTCTGGATTGGCCTGATGATTTTGGAATTCATGGCCACAACAGGAAAGACATTGGCCGAGCTCATCCAAATGGTATATGAAGAAGTGGGCACCTTTGCTTTTGATCGAGATGATCTTCACATTACGCAACAAGTGAAAGAAGATGTCTTGCAAAAATGTCATGGGGATAAATACACCTCCTTTGGTCCGTATAAAATTGTTCGCACAGAAAAGCTGGATGGCTTCAAATATTATCTCGATAATAATACCTGGATCATGATCCGGCCTTCGGGTACAGAGCCGGTGCTGCGGGTGTATTGTGAAGCAGCTGATAAGGTAACGGCAAGAACAACTTTAGACGCGGTGAGGAAAGAACTATTGGGATGATGGTTGTCCTAGTGAGATATAAAATAAAAAAAGCCATTGAAGGAAAATCCGACAATGGCTTTTTATTTTTAAAAAAGAGAATTTACTTCTCCTTGTACATATCAAATTTGTAAGCAAACATTTCAGGCTGACTGTCTACGCCACCTTCATCCATCAGTTTCTTAAGCTCTTCTGACTTACCGCGCTCCATAGCTTTCGTCATATCGGTTATTGCGAACACAACATAGACCATGTTGGAGTCATCAATACCGCGACAAAGTGCGCGATCGACCATTCCAAAACTGGCGCGTGTGTCTTTGCCTTCTTTGTCATACACTTTCAGCCATGTACCGAAATCTTTCACATGATGTTTGATCATCATTCTTTCCATTTGAGGAATTTCGGAATCATCATTGCGCAGGACATCTACGAAATCAATCATTGGGGCAGAGGTCACGCCGGACGAATCCATTGCTGTTTTCAAGCCAGGAGAAGCAGCAAAGGCTTTAGCCTGGGCTACATCATCAATTTTGCCAATCACCACGACCATGTTGGTGTCCTGGAGACCACGACCCACGCCGATGGTATGAAATCCATTGGCAGATGCCATGGAATCACTGGCCATAAAGACAGACTTGAACTTAGTGTAGTCTTTCACAGAGTGCCTGACGACCATGGATTTAAATAAGGAAGTTGGGATAACCACTGGAGTTTCAGCGGGTTTACAAGACATCCAGGTCACCATAATGACGACCGCAAGGGGGAAAAAAAATTGTTTCATCGTTTTGTTAGTTGATTAGAAAATGCATTTACTCCAATCCAAGTGATGAAATTTCACACCAGGAGCAAATGGAACGGGCCGCAAGGTAATGGAAACCATGAACATTTCGTATTGCCCCCTCGCCTCGCATTCCGTTCTCCCCCCTAGCCCCCTATAGGGGGAAAGAGGTATTCATTGGGCGTCTTTGGGTCTTTGCGTGAGAAAAAAATTGGCAGTGGGTATCAAAATTTCTTTGTGTCTTTGCGCCTTTGTGGCAAAAAATCTCGTTGATTATCTTTTAACAATCAACTTTGAAATCGACACAGCATCCTGATACCGAAGTGTCATAAAATAAATTCCCTCAGGCACCTTTGATAAATCAAAAGTATAAGGTACCGATGGCTGAATAAAATCCTCTTTGAAAATCACCCGGCCTAATTCATCCGTCATCTTCATCTCGAGATTATTGGGTTCGTCGCGTTCGACGAACAGGGTGACAAAATCAGTAGCCGGATTTGGGAAAATATCGAAATGAATTTTTTCTGAAATATCATTTACTGCTGTTGCTGTGTATGTAGTGACAGATTCGGTGACGGTATTATGGCCACTGCCTGGTCCTGTATTTCCAGGTTGAACGATTCCATAATACGTTGGTCCCAATACAAATGGATAAACCGGATATAGAGAAGAATCAATCGTCACGAAATATGCATAGATGCCACCGGGATAATCGGGTGTGATGCAATATCGTCCATTGTGCACATCGAGATCACCTGAACCGGAATCGAAAGTATAATCTTCAACAAAGCATCCAGCCGGGTAAGTTGCATTCACTGCAGGTCCACTCGCGCGAGTTGTATTTGTAGTCAACACATAACTGCTCCGCATTCTTTTGATCGGACCGGTGCCATCAGTATTTGTATAACCATATGCACCATACACCGGAAATCCATCAAATGCAAAACCAATGGTAGGGGAGTGATTCAAACTATCGGTGTCATCGTAGAGACAGGTCGGATTGACATGATGATGATATTCGCCATTCGGTGCAGGATGACCTAGACAATCATCAAAACTCACACCTTCATAATAGAGTGCATTTCGATTCCAAACGCCCTGGTTGTTATAACTCATGCCATCCTTAGGATTGAAAATAGAGACGCCATTCGTCCACACACCGACATGACCGAGACCAACATTGGTAGGCGTGCCGGTTTTTTCCATAGGATGTCTCGTGATTTTGAAAACAAAATTCTGATTGGCCGGAGTATTTGGATTGCCGTTCCATGGTCCGATGTCATAACCGGGGATGCAGGTTGAACTGACATACACATTGTTGTCGGAGTATTGTACAAGTTGCACATTGGATGGGATGCCATTGTAGCCGGTGTCGCCGGTGGTGTTGATGATCCAGGAAGTGACTTCTGGAGTGAGCTGGGAGTAGGCGGATATACTAAAAGAAAGAAATAGCAAAAGGGGCAGAAGAGGCAGAAAGGGTAGAAGAGGCGGAAGAGGCTGAAGAGGGAATTTGAATTTCATGGGGGATGAAGGTAAGAGTAGAAAATTAATTAGATGCCTTTTAACTTCAGGAGGCCTTATCTACTCGAACTCTGATTTGTCAATTCCACTTTGACGGATGATGGAGCGCAGAGTTCCTGGTCTTAGTTCTTTATGATTAGGAACAGGTACAGTAGTCGTTTTTCCTACATCATGTTTTTGCATGATGATATGACTACCTCTTTGACGAACCTGAATGAACCCATGGTTCATTAGGATTTCACAAACGTCTTTTCCGGAAAGGGGATGCATTAAATACTGACTCGAACGCGCGTAATGAGCACTTCATCATGAAAACGACGAAGGATTTCTTCTTTTGAAGCTGTCTCATAGAAGAGCTCAAGGGCTTCAATGAGGTTGGAGCGAGCTTCTTCAATGGAGTCGCCCTGGCTGGCAATATCAAATTCCGGACAAAGTGCTACGTAGCCTTCGCCTTCCCGTTCGATGATAGCGGTGAGTTCCTTGATCTCTTTCATGGAATTAAAGTTAAGGCTTTTGTGGAAATCGCTTATTATTCCCTTATACGCAAGTCAGGGAGACGTAAATTTCGTGGCGAATTATTTTATCATATTCTTTATTAAAACAATCCACATAGTCAAAATCAAAACTTACTTATCCTCAATACATTCCAAACTTTCTACGAACTCTGTAATCATCTTTAGATCAGCCGGGTCTACATCATCAACATTGAATTTTTCATAGCCTGTATAGCTAAACAAATACAGGAGTGAATCGACAGCTGGTTTACCATAAAGGATGTCCTCTAAGTTAAAGGTGACAGGCGATCGACTCATCCTTATTATTTTAGATGGTAGATACTTTATATCCGGATAGAATAGATTTTTTGAACGTAAATTAGCAATAGTATCATTAAAGAACATCTTGTATTCAACATTAGTGGAATGCAAAAGAAAAGTCAATGAATCACATCTTGAATTCAATTCAACGTCGTGACACAGGCTGGTGGTAGTGCCTCTGCTTTCATCGATATTATAAGGTAATGAATCTTTAAGCATGACATATGATCTGGTTTGATCAGTGTAACTGACAAATGTTGATACTCTTTTATTGTAATCCAATGTATTGATCCAACCTGAAAAATATTTAATTTCAGATCCGGGCTGTAAAAGTTCAATCAGCGTATCCTTGCCGTATTGGACGTAATATGCAAATGAGAAAGATGACTCAGGCAGCATGTACATTTCAGGCATGGCCTGTTTATATTTAGAAAAATCTACCATAAATGAATACTTGGCTGCGCGATAGTTATTATTATCTGAAATAGATTGGAGAGAGGCATGGTGGTTGAATGCCAGGGAGAAGACGAGACATATGAAAAATTGAGTTTTCATAAGTTTAATAGTATCTAAATATTTAATGACTACATTCCAGATATTTTACCATACTATCAATTTAGCAATCTCTGATTGATTAATATTCGTCAATTCTACCAGGTACATTCCGTAAGGCAAAGATCCTGTTTTGATAGTCGTATACCCCTGCCGGTAATCTTCGTTGCTTAGTGAAGTGTTTTGCATCATTATTCCGTTTATTGAATACAGCTTTATTGTAGTGTTCGAAAAAACTCCTGAAGTTTCGAAATAGAGTTTCACGGATCCTGAATTTGTTGGATTTGGGGCCAAAAATCTTATGGATGCCTTTGAAGATGGATTTTCTTCGCATTCATTTTGCAAGGCAAGAAGCGCCGCGTCAACCTGTAAACGTTTGCCTGAAAGTGTAATGCCTTCAAGTGATGGATTTGGAGTTCCGGAAGAAAGAATGATATTTTTGATTCTTAATGCAAATGCGCTAGGATCTTCATCGAGGATTTCCAGTTGATTTGGGCAAAGTGCGCTGTAGAGTAATGCGACTGCACCGGCAACATGAGGAGCTGCCGAACTAGTTCCAGTAAAGAAAGTATAGTTGTCAATGATATCGGTAGTCAAACAATGCTCACCAGGAGCCCCCAAGTCGACACTAATCCTGCCATAGCCAGCATCATCCACTAGATGATCATCTGGGCCGATATTGGTCACTATTAAGGTGTAGGGAGAAATACATAAAGTAGGTAAATCACCTTGCTGGTCTGCATTGTGATGATTATTGGAGGCAGAGCAAACACCTATCACACCTACTTCCCCTAGTTTATCATACATGGAACACCAAATTGGATAATTCTTTGGATGTGCATATTCCCTCCCTGAAGATAAATTAACTGCCACTACAAATGCGCCCTCTTTACCTTTTGATTCGTTGTATTTTTTTCGCATGTCGACTACATATTGGTAGGCTTCTGCCAGGGTGGAAACATGAAAATCATAACTGATCACCATCAATTTGACATTCCAATTTATTCCACTGATTCCCTTCAAATTGTTCCCAGTTGCACCGATAATGCCGCACACCGAGGTCCCATGATGAAGTATGTCATGATTGTCATTACCCTTTAGAATATTGACTCCATAATAATCATCTACATATCCATTGTTGTCATTATCAATTCCGTCATTTGGAATTTCACCCGGATTATGCCAAATGTTTTCTTTTAGGTCTTCATGATCGAGTTGAAAGCCATCATCAATAACTGCAACCACTATAGTATCACCCCGGACGGTTAGTCCACCAGTCGTCAAATCCCATGCTTCCGGCATCCCAATTAAATCCATGTCAGACTGGTTAGTGTATTCAGGATCATTTGGAATGGTGCTCCTGTTTTCAAGCACTTGATCAATTTCAATACTTTGAATACAGGGGAGTTGACGAAGAGAGGTTGAAAAATTCTCAGGTACTCCCACTACCATCCAATTCTCTATGGGGAGAATTTTCTTGAGATAAGGTCTTCTATCAAAACCATTCTCAATCCACCACTCATCGAGGCATTGTGAATTAGTTGATTTTAATTCAACCAGCCATCTATCCAGAGGTTCGTTAGTTGTCGGATATTTGAAGGATAATAATATCAGAAGTAATATGATCAAATTGCTTGTGCTTGGTTTTAAGAAATTTTGTTCAGTAACACCGAAGTACCGAAATAATTTTATTTGACATTAATTTAATGCGGTTTATAGAACATTACAGTAGCACTATCAATCAAAATACCAGGTTCACTATTCAGCGTCCAGAATCCCAGTTTCATCCAAACACTATCAGGATACACTTTGAAGTGCAAGTTGGAATACCATTCTTCTCCATTCAGGAAACATAGTGGTTCAACGCTTTGTGCATAATATTCATTATCATCAGCTTGAAACGGTGGATAACTGCCCATTACATAGTGTACGCCCGTTGGGTAAACGTTTACAATCAATCCAAATTTTTGATTATCTAATGCCCTAAGGGTGTCATCGTAAAAAATCAATGTATCTATACACATATTGCCACTTGTTGTTCCAACATATAAATTCCGGGCATATACTACTTCTCCTCCAAGGTGGTAAACAGATCCTATTTCATAACACCCGATGATGCCAGTGTAAGTATCATGAATGCAGGTTTCATTGCTTTCACAATGGCATGGATCTTCTTTGTCATGACAGCCTGCGAATGCAATTAAGAAGTAAGCGAAGGAAACGAGCTTCAAAATTTTAATCATACGGATAAAAATATTTAATATCAGACATATCGTTTTCTATTTCTTTCTATTCTTTCGTAAGGCTTATTACATGTTTTTCATTGCTCAATCTGGTCAGCGTAATGTTCTTTGCATCCAATATCTCAATTCGATAGTTAGTCTGGAAAATATAAGAAGACCAGATAAAGGCTTGTTCAGCAGTAGTGATGGGATGCAGGCCATCAGGGCCATTGAACTGGAAGTAAATAACCAAACCACCTTCGGAAGGATAGAATTCATGGATACTGAAAGGAAAAACTTCGCTTCCGATGGTCACTTCACATGGTACTTTGGAGGCCGGGTTCATTGAAGCATGTACACGATCCGCTGAGAATTCAGGAATTGTTATACTTCCAATATAATAAAGTATTGTGTCGACGTAAAACGTTTTCCCTGCATAAGAAACACCGAGGCCATATTTCGGTATTTGAAATGATTCAATTTTCCAGGTGCCTGGCAATATCATTTCAGCTTGATGTAATTGTTGGTCATCCTTTGAACAGCTTACAATAATCGAAGCCATTATTATCAGTAAGTATAAAATTGATTTCATTGAACATGCATTTTAATAACATAAAAAAATCATCTCCTTAATCCCTGCTTTCAAATTTACTTTTTGCTTTGTTAAAGTTATTCAATTGAACCGGTTCATTCGCATAGACTGGTGTTATAGTTTTTATAAAATATTGTTCCGTTGAGCGTCGGTTAACCGACGTTCTGGTGATTTCAAAGCTGCGCTTTGCGTAATCAGCCAGTGCTGGATCTTCTCTCGCAAAGCACAGCTTTGCTGACACACCGACGTCGGTCAACTGACGCCGAACAAGTTAATCCTTCGCCCATTCCTGCAACTCATCCCCCATTCCCCCAACTCATCCCCAAATTCCTCAATTCTGCCATTCAGTCTTACTGCCTTTCCGCCCTTCCATTACCTTCGCCCGATGCCTGTAAAGCGCTATAGCAATAAGGAACCACTGGTCTTTGCCTACGTGGTACTGCCTTATATCGGCTTTATGAACCTGCTGATCTTCGGTACTTGCATACTCCATTCATGGGGCTGTTTCTTTAAAAGCTTTGGCATCAGTGCGGTTTATTTTTTCATCGTTTATGGACTGTTTGGTACAGTTGCTGTAACGATTAAAAACAAGTATCCCGGCGCAGGTGATTTGATTAAACGAATCAGCGTCATGCTGCCAATATTTTATGTCATGAATGCCGGAGCGATCTATGGAGCCTTTGCATTTTATGACGCAACGAATTGGCTTGACTGCACGACACATCATGAGCGCATATGGTGGACGATACTTTATGCCTGCCTGATGAGCACCGTGATCACTTTTATCAACGAAGGCATGGCCAATTGGGAGATATGGAAAAACTCACTTTCGGAAAGCGAGAAATTAAAAAATGCATATCAACGCAGTAAACTGCTTGGATTGAAAGGACAAATCAATCCACACTTTCTCTTCAATTGTTTCAATACACTCTCTGGTCTTATCCAGGAGAATGAAGAAAAGGCTGAACAATTTCTCGACGAGATGATCAAAGTGCATCGCTATCTCCTGCGCGGCGATGATGAATATCTCGTGTCTCTTGAAGATGAAATGAAATTTGCCAATGCCTATCTCAAATTAACTAAAGCTAGATTCGGTGATGCGATTCAAACAGAAATTAATCTTCCGGAGTCTTTATTGCAAAAGCGAATTCCACCGTTGAGCATGCAAGTTATCCTCGAGCACATCATCTATACGAATGCTTTGAGTAAAAAGGAGCCGCTGAAGATCAACATCCACGGCGATGAAAAGGGACATTTAATCATTACCAATTCAGTGCATGAGAAAACAATAGTGCAAAATCTGAATCTTGAGGAAGGACTGGATAATCTCATCACCAAATTCAGGCTGCTCAATGCAGAAGAAATTAAGATCAGCGAAGACAAGGAATACCGTGAGATCGTGCTTCCCCTTTTTGAAAATATAAAATCAATCGCATGATCCTGAGAAGACCGCCAAGATACCAGGTGATTGGGTTTTTGATCTCCATGCCTTTTATTTCCCTCGCGTTGTGTTCGATCCTGTATGGTGATCGACTCTGGCATGAACCGATGATATGGGCAGTGGCTTATCCTATTATTTATGCGATCGGGTTTGTCTCCTGGCGCACTCACTTTATTTACGATGATTTTATTCGTCAAAAATTTCCATCCGTTGAAGAAACCAGGAAGAGAGTATTATACACGGTGCCAGTTAATTTGTTGGTCATGACCCCTTCCGTGTTGTTGATCTTTTATACTTTCCATTGGTTCCATATTTTCGGTTACCAGATCCAACCGGGGGATTTGAAATATGGATATCTCGTTGGGCTTTCAGTCAATGTCGTTTTCGAGTCGTTGTGGGAAGTAATGTACATTATTGAAAAATATAAGGAGTCGGCCAGCGAAAAGGAAATGATGCAGCAAATGCAGCTTCGCCAGGAGTTTGATAACCTGAAACAAAAAGTCAATCCGCACTTTCTCTTCAATAGTTTCAATACACTCTCATCTTTAATCACAGAAGATAAAGATCGTGCTGAAAAATTCCTGGATGAACTGAGTAAAGTTTATCGTTATTTATTGAGAAATAATGAAAGCGGTATGAGCACGGTAGAGCAGGAGTCGAAGTTTATTCAATCCTATGCTACTTTGTTAGCTACGCGGTTTGGAGATGGATTTAAGTTGGATATGCAACTGGATCCTTCGATTAAAGACAAAGAAATTCCATCGCTCAGTCTTCAACTCCTGGTGGAGAATGCGGTAAAACATAATATCATCAGTAAATCACATCCAGTCAACGTTGTGATTCGCAATACAGAAGATGGCTATCTCACTGTGGTGAATAATCTGAATAAGAAAGCGCGTGGCATTATGGAATCGACCGGTATCGGCTTATCCAATATCCGGGAGAAATACCGGCTGTTGAACCGGACTGATGTGCAGATTGAAGAAACGGCTGATCAGTTTGTAGTCACTTTGCCACTCATCTCATGAAATAGAGGATAATGTTGGTCCCTGAGCTTGCCGAAGGGTATGGAATTGCGTTGGTTTTCCCCCAAGGGACTCGGGCCAAAGGCCCGATTCCCTTGGGGGAAAACAGTAGTTTTTTTTCTACCCTTCGACAAGCTCAGGGACCAATGGATGAATTTTGAATTTTAAGTCTACAGTTGATTCCTTAATTCTTACAATTCGGTCGGCAGGGTGGACAATTGGGTCAGATCGGCCTTGTTCCATAAGGCAAAGAGACGGACTTTTACATTGGAATTGGATTTAGTACCTCATCCAACTTATACCTATGAAAATCTTAATTGTAGAAGACGAAGAATTAGCGGTAAAGAAATTGCAAAAGACTCTCCTGTCCCTTGGAGAAGACATCGACATCGTCGGTACCACTGATAGTATTGCCTCCACTGTGGAATGGCTTCAGTCTCATCCTGCTCCTGAACTCATCCTGATGGATATCGAACTTGCCGATGGACAGAGCTTCGAGATTTTCAATCTTACTGAAGTGAAGAGCCCGGTGATTTTCACGACCAGTTATGATGAGTATGCATTGAAAGCTTTTAAAGTGAATAGTGTTGACTATTTATTGAAACCGATTCAGAAGGATGAATTGGAAGCGGCGATTTCGAAATTTAAAAATCTCAAACAAACATTTTCAGATCAAAAGAAAGACGAATCGCAAATCAATGCCCTGGTCAAAGAACTACAACAAACCCTTCAGACTAAAGAATACCGCAAGCGTTTCCTGGTGAAGCACATGCAAAAGCTGGTGTCCATCGAAGTGAACACGATTGCTTATTTCTACAGCGACGATCGCCTGAGTTTTTTCAAAACTTTTGATGATAAAAAATACGTCATCGACTATACGATCGACGAAATTGAAAACATGGTTGATCCCGATGAGTTTTTCCGCATCAACCGCGCCTTCCTCGTCTCTATTAAATGCATCGACCAGATCCAGGATTATTTTGGAAACCGGTTGAAGTTGAATTTGAAACCTTCCATAGATAAGGAAGCTCTTGTCAGCCGGGAGAAGGTTAGTGAGTTTAAGAATTGGATGGGGAAGTAAACCCCGGGGCTAAAAAGTTTCTCGCAGAATTTTTTTGATTAATTATTGGCGGGCTCAAGATGTTGAGCCCCTACCAATAATTAATCAAAAAAGGAATTCCTGCATTCTGATTTATTACCTAGAAGATAAAATTTTAGAAAAATTCCAATTTCAAAAATGAGGTAGGGGCTCAATATCTTGAGCCCGACTTCATTTTTGAAATTGAGAAATTTGCTCACGGCAATTTTTTGATTTAATATTTACGAGCTTAAAATGTTTCGCTCTTTTTCTGCGAAAAAATTGCTTCGGAAACCCCGGGGCGAAATAGTTTATCACAAATATTTTTTGATTAATTATTGGCGGGCTCAAGATGTTGAGCCCCTACCAATAATTAATCAAAAAAAGATTTCTGCATTGTAATTTTTTTCTAAGAAGATTAAAATTTAGAGAAATCCCAATTTCAAAAATGAGGTAGGGGCTCAATATCTTGAGCCCGACTACATTTTTGAAATTGAGAATTAAGAAATCCTACATCAAATCTCTCTCAGTTCATACTAAATTATTCGCAACTCATACACTTCCCCCTTTCATTCAGGAACTCTTCGCCTCACCTTTGTCGCATCAATTCAAAAACACAATGCATCCGTTTTTTCAGCAAACCAATTTTATCATGAGTACGACATCACCCATACTGACTCCTGACCAGCGACTTCGTGTTTTTGTCAGTTCTACATTGCAGGAACTGGCAGATGAGAGAATTGCCGTTAAGCAGGCCATTCAGAATATACATTTGACGCCGGTCATGTTTGAGATGGGCGCACGCCCTCATGCCCCTCGCCAACTCTATCGTGAATACCTGGCGCAAAGTCAAATCTTCATCGGCATCTATTGGGATCGCTATGGATGGGTAGCACCTGAGGAAACTATCTCCGGGTTGGAAGATGAATACAATCTCTCCGGCAATATGCCCAGGCTCATCTACATCAAGCAAACCACAGGGCAACGTGAAGATCGCCTGACACAATTACTGCAGCGCATTCAAAGCGATGATAAGGTTTCCTTTAAAACATTTTCGACATCAGAAGAATTGGGAGGTCTCATCGTGAATGATCTTGCTTTATTACTCACAGAGCGATTTAACCTGACGATTCAAAATAAAATGACGGAAGCGGAATACACACCGTTTCACTCCATACCGGCTTTTCCAAACGGGCTGATCGGCCGGGAAGAAAATATCAAAGAAGTTATCGACATCTTACAATCACCATCGAAACGACTGGTGACATTGACAGGACCTGGTGGTATCGGGAAGTCGAGGTTAGCTATTGAAATTGCCCACGAATTGAAACAGTCCTATCCTGATGGTGCAGCCTATGTTCCACTTGCTCCAGTCAAAGATTCTTCTTTGGTGGCAGAGACCATTTGTTATGCATTAGGGATCAAAGTTTCCGGCGGAAATAATGTCGAGAGCATCAAGTTATTCCTGCAGGACAAGAAGTTTTTATTAGTGCTGGATAATTTTGAACAGATCATCAATGCCGCATCTATTGTGGAGGACTTGTTGATGGGAGCACCAGGATTGAAGATCATCGTGACCAGCCGCGAACGGTTGTCTTTGTCATTTGAAAATGTTTATGCAGTTCCGACATTACCGGATACTTGTCCTGAAAAAAGTGAAGACAATTGTGAGATCGTTCCTGCGGCCATTCAATTATTTATTCAACGCGCAAAAGCTATCCAGCCTTCATTTGCATTGACGGATCAGAATCGGGAAACTATTTTTAATATCTGTCATCGTCTTGAAGGTCTTCCACTGGCGATTGAACTAGCTGCCGGCCAGATTAATTTATTCAGCCCGGCTGTGCTTTTAAAGAAACTGGATCATCGCCTGGATGTATTGAAAGGAAATTTCAGGGACATTCCGGATCGTCAGAAAACTATTCGCAATACCATTGAATGGAGTTTTGATTTACTATCGCCCGCAGAGCAAGATTTGTTGTTGCAAATCAGTCTTTATTCTGCCGGTTGTTTACTGGATACAGTCGAGCACATGAAACTGGCCGGTGATGATGATGTGTATTCACTCGTGGCTTCCCTCATCGATAAGAGTTTGTTGATGAAGGAAGATGATCAGAATCGGGTTCGGTATCAAATGCTGGAAAGTGTTCGTGAATTTGCATTGGAAAAACTGAAAGCACGCAATCAATATGAATCTTTTCGGCAATCCCAGGCGGAATATTATCACCAGGCTTTGCAGGGACTTAAACTGGAAAGAAATAAATCCAACCAGGTTGAGATCTTAAAATTTCTTGAAAAGGAACATCCTAACATCCGCTTTGCACTCGATTTTTTGATGCAGCAAAAAGATTTGCGCAAGGTCACTGAAATCGCGTGGAATCTCTGGTTGTTCTGGTGGGTCAATGCCCATACCAAAGAAGGTTATACCTGGATGAAGAAAGCATGGGATTATTACCAGGCTGATCCGGAACCTTTTGATGAATACACTTTTGCCATGCTCGCTACCAATGTCGGTACGATGGCATTCCTGCAGCGGGATATAAAAACTTTCAATGAATCCCTGGTCACTAATTTCGAACTCATTCAACGACAAAATGATGATGAATTAGTCGCTACTGCTTCATTAATTACAGGCGTGGTGAAAACGATTATCAGGGAATATGAGGTGGCGCATCAATTATTGCAAATGAGTCTTGATCGATTTAAGAAAATCGGATTGACTACTGGGATCAGTCTTGCCCTGAGTGCGCTGGGACGTAATGCCATTTATCATGGCGATCAAATTGCAGCGGCCAAGGATTACTATAAAGAAAGTATGGCTGTGGCTAAACAGGATAATGATGAAATTTCCGTGATCATTTGCTTGTCCGGCTTTGCTTTATGTGAAGTGATGGAAAAGAATTCGAGTGCGAAGAATTATTTGCGCGAGAGTATTCTGCTCAGTCAAAGTTTACATTTCTACGAAGCCCTGGCCTGGTCGATTGAAATTGGTGCACTCGTTGCGATCAATGAAAATAAATTTCAGCATGCAGTGACACTCATGGGAGCTGTCGATCATCTCAGGACTTCGACGCAGCTTCCGGTATGGGATGATTTAGAAGCTATCATCATCAGGGCGAAACATGAAGTTCAGCAACAAATGGATGCGATTATTTTTGATAGAGCGTGGAAGGAAGGTGCTGCGATGAGTTTGGACAGGATGGTGGCATTTGCGATGGAAGGGTAAAAAAACCTCTGCCCATCAAAATTTCTTGCTTACTTCGACTGCGCTCAGCACGAGTCGCGAAATTTTATCACCCCTGTGTTTCTTCATTCGCTCCTTCGTCGCGTGATTCAGAAAACCCCGGGGAATAATAGAAGCCCCGGGGTTTTCGAAATGATATCACGCCGTCAGCGTGATAAGTGAAGAAACACAGGGGTGAGAAATTGCTGAAACAATTTCGATGGGGCAGAAATAAAAAAAGGGGCACTTGTACAAGGCCCCTTTTTTCTTCGAAAAGAATTTTGTTTAGTTCGCCGTCAAGGTCAATGAAACCTGGTTGGTCAGCCCATCACGATTGGTGACCGTAAAAGTCAGCTTGTAGTGAAACCCTGGGGTAGTAGGTACAGGAAAAGTATAATCTACATTGTATTCATCCTGATCAGCGCCCGTCAATTCAGTATCATCTGATGTAGCCAGTACACCTTCCAGGAAAATGGAAGCATTGAATTTCATCAGGACATCCTGGTCTTCAGCCTTAGCTGCGTGAATACCAATGGTGACAACAGTTCCACCTGGTACAGTAGCATCGGATGAAGTATAATTGGCACCCGTTCTGAATTCGATAATGGGTTTTTTGCCTTCATCTTTCTTGCAAGAATTGAGCATCAGTACGAGGAGCGAGAAAAGAAAAAGGTTAATTACGTGTTTCATGTTTAAATGTTTTTTGTATTGATGTTTTTTGGAAGGCCGCAAAGTACAAATTCTCTTCTTTCTGCACTACCAGCTGGCCTTAATGTAAAACGTCAGATTGAACCCAATGTTGAAAAGTCCATAGTATTTGAAGCGCGATAAATGATCGAAGTAGGTCTCGTTCAACAAGTTATGTCCTGTGAGACCAAGATCATAAGTGGTCCTGCCCGGAAGAACCAGGGATGCTCCGGCATTCAATAATAAATAGGAGGGGGTCGCTATTTCACCGGGATATATATTATCCTGGGGGAAATTTTCTTCACCTTCAATGAAAAGAGATAAGCTCTTGTTGCCGGAATACACGCGTGTATATGAAATTGATGGTACTATTTTTTGTGCAGGAACATACGGTGTATAATTTCCATCTTCTGTTTTACTGATCATGCCGGAATACGTCGCCTTGATATTTATTTGTGGGACCGGATCGACA
>Ga0068851_10000045_pt1 | contig 80884 bp, 68 predicted proteins | sample KBSCornC12_FD_66588 | JGI IMG/M metagenome (GOLD analysis project Ga0068851, IMG submission 66588) | Corn rhizosphere microbial communities from Kellogg Biological Station, Michigan, USA - KBS Corn C1-2 | ecosystem: Host-associated > Plants > Roots > Rhizosphere > Soil ...
CGCTATCGGGGGCAAGCCCCCTCCCACATGTTTATCGGCGGCGCATCAGGTAGTAGGCTGCGGGAATGACGAACAGCGATAGCAACGGCGCCGTCAGCATCCCGCCAATCATCGGCGCAGCAATCCGGCTCATCACCTCACTGCCGGTGCCGCTGCCCAGCAAAATCGGCAGTAGCCCGGCGATGATCACCGCCACCGTCATCGCCTTGGGCCGAACCCGCATGACTGCGCCTTCGGTGATGGCCGCCAATAGATTGCCATCCTTGCGCTCGGCCCAGGCGTTCTTCAGGTACAGCAGCATGATCACGCCGAACTCCGCCGACACCCCCGCCAGCGCGATAAAGCCCACGCCCGTGGCCACCGACAGGTTGAAGCCCAGCCAGTAAAGCAGCCACACGCCGCCGGTCAACGCGAACGGCAAGGTCGCCAGGATCAGCAACGCCTCCCCCACCCGGCGAAAGGTCAGGTACAGCAGTACAAAGATGATCAGCAAGGTGGCCGGCACCACCAGCTTCAGGCGCTGATTGGCGCGTTCGAGGAACTCGAACTGCCCCGAATAACTGAGGCTCATGCCCGGTTGCAGTTGCACCTGCTGGTTGATCGCCGCACGCAGGTCCCTGACCACCGAGGCCAGGTCACGATCACGCACGTCGATATAGACCCAGCCGGAAGGCCGCGCGTTTTCGCTCTTGAGCATCGGCGGACCATCATTGATCTTGATCCTGGCGACCGTGCCCAAAGTGATCTGGCTGCCCTGCGGCGTGTACACCGGCAGGTTGCGTAGCGCCTCCACCGAGTCGCGCCATTCCTTCGGGTAGCGCAGGCTGATGGGGAAACGCGCCAGGCCTTCCACGGTTTCGCCAATGGTTTCACCGCCCACCGCGCCCGACACGATGGACTGCACATCGCTGATGTTCAGCCCGTATTGCGCGGCGGCAGCACGGTCGATGTCGACATCGATGTAGCGCCCGCCGGTCAGGCGTTCGGCCAACGCCGAACTCACGCCCGGCACGGTCTTGGCGACTTTCTCCACGGCCTGGGTCACCGCATCGATCTGCATCAGGCGGGTGCCTGCGACCTTTACGCCAATCGGGCTCTTGACCCCGGTGGCCAGCATGTCGATGCGGTTGCGGATCGGCGGAATCCAGATATTGGTCAGGCCCGGCACCTGCACCACGCGGTCCAGCTCCTTGACCAGTTTGTCCGGGGTCATGCCGGGGCGCCATTGATCCTTGGGCTTGAACGCGATGGTGGTCTCGAACATCTCCAGCGGCGCCGGGTCGGTGGCGGTTTCGGCACGACCGGCCTTGCCAAATACGTGAGCGACTTCGGGCACGGTCTTGATCAGGCGGTCGGTGCGTTGCAGCAATTCACCCGCCGTCTGTGTCGACAAGCCCGGCAGCGCCGAAGGCATGTACAGCAAGTCGCCCTCATCCAGCGGCGGCAGGAATTCCCCGCCCAGTTTCGACACCGGCCACAGCGCGCTCGCCACCATCAGCAGCGCCACCAGCAAGGTCATGCGCGGCCAACGCAGCACCGCCTCCAGCGCCGGCTGGTAGAGCGTGATCAGGCCGCGATTGAGCGGGTTGCGTTGCTCGTCGGGTATGCGCCCGCGAATCCAGTAGCCCATCAGCACCGGGACCAGGGTCACCGACAACCCGGCGGCCGCCGCCATGGCGTAGGTCTTGGTATAGGCCAGCGGCCCGAACAGACGGCCTTCCTGGGCCTGCAAGGTGAACACCGGGATGAACGACAGCGTAATGATCAGCAGGCAGAAAAACAGCGCCGGGCCCACCTCGACCGCGGCGTCCGTCATCACCTTCCAGTGCTCATCGCCCTTGAGTTCCCGGCCGGGATGGGCGTGGTGCCAGGCTTCGATTTTCTTGTGGGCGTTTTCGATCATCACCACCGCCGCATCGACCATCGCGCCAATGGCGATCGCAATGCCGCCCAGGGACATGATGTTGGCGTTGATGCCCTGGAAACGCATGACGATAAACGCGATCAATACGCCCACCGGCAACGAGATGATCGCCACCAGGGACGAACGCAGGTGCCACAGGAAAATCCCGCACACCAGCGCCACCACCAGGAACTCTTCCAGCAGTTTATGGCTGAGGTTATCCACGGCACGGTCGATCAGCTTGCTGCGGTCGTAGGTGGTGACGATTTCAACACCGGGCGGCAGGCTGCTTTTCAACTGTTGCAGTTTGGTCTTGACCGCCGCGATGGCTTCCCGCGCATTCTTGCCGCTGCGCAGGATTACCACGCCGCCGACCGCTTCGCCCTCACCGTCCAGCTCACTGATGCCCCGGCGCAGGTCCGGGCCCAGCTGGATGTTCGCCACGTCGCCGAGGGTGACCGGCACATTGTTGGCGTCCAGGCGCAGCGGGATGGCACGGAAGTCGGAGAGATTCTTCAGGTAGCCGGAGGCGCGCACCACATACTCGGACTCGCCCAGGTTCAATACCGAGCCGCCGGCTTCCTGGTTGGCCTGGTCAATCGCTGCTTTCACCTGTACCTGGGTGATGCCGCGACTGGCCAGGGCCAGCGGATCGAGCTGCACCTGATATTGCTTGACCTGGCCGCCGATGGTAGCGACCTCCGCCACGTTTGGCAGGGTCTTGAGTTCGAACTTGAGGAACCAGTCCTGCAACGCGCGCAATTGCGCCAGGTCGTGCTGGCCGGTGCGGTCCACCAAGGCGTACTGGTAGATCCAGCCCACGCCGGTGGCGTCCGGCCCCAATGACGGTTTGGCTGATGCGGGCAGCCGCGCCTGCAACTGGCTGAGGTATTCCAGCACCCGCGAGCGCGCCCAGTACAGGTCGGTGCCTTCGTCGAACAACACGTACACGTAGCTGTCGCCGAAGAACGAAAAACCGCGCACGGTCTTGGCCCCCGGCACCGAGAGCATGGTGGTGGTCATCGGGTACGTGACCTGGTTCTCGACGATCTGCGGCGCCTGGCCCGGGTACGGGGTGCGGATGATCACCTGCACATCCGAGAGATCTGGCAAAGCGTCGACGGGTGTGTTCTGCACCGACCAGACACCCCACGCGGTGATGAACAAGGTGGCGAGCAGCACCAGGAAACGATTGGCCACCGACCCGCGAATCAACAGGGCGATCATGGCTGGGCTCCCGGCTGCATGTTCATCGCTGCTTCGGCCGCGGTGGCCGTAACACCCTTGAGACTGGCCTCGGAGTCGAGCAGGAACTGCCCGGAGGCGACCACCTGTTGGCCTTCCTGCAGGCCGCTGAGGATCACCGTGTGGTCCTGGTTTTCTACCCCGGTTTCAACCTCGACCGGACGATAGTGCCCGCCCTCCTCGGCCAGCATCACCAGCACGCGCTTGCCGGTGCGGATCAACGCTTCGCTGGGCACCTGCAACAGCGCTTGTCCGCCGGTCTGCGCCAGACTGACCTGGGCGGTCATGCCAGGGCGCAGGGCGCCGTCGGGGTTGGGCAGCTCGACCCGCACTTGCACAGTGCGACTGTCCATGGCGGTGGCAGGCAAGATCGCGCTGACCGTGCCGTCGAGCGTCTTGCCCGGTAAACCGACAAAGTGGCTCTGCACCCGTTGCCCCACGTTCAACATTGCGCCTTGGGCTTCAGGCACTGCGACCTGCAACCACACCTGATCCAGGCCGTTGAACCGCGCCAGGGTCTGCCCCGGCGTCACCGTCATGCCTTCGCGCACCTCAAGGGTTTGCAGCGCGCCGCTGATCGGGCTGGTCACGGTCAGGACCGACTGCACCTGGCCGCTGCGCTCCATCTGCGCAATCAACCCCGCCGGCATCCCGCTCAGACGCAGGCGTTGGCGGGCAGCGTCGATCAAGCCGCGCTCGCCGCTGCGCCGCAGGGCCAGGAACTCTTCCTGGGCGGCCGCCCACTCGGGTATCAGCAGGTCCACCAATGGCGCGCCAGCCTTGAGCACATCCCCCGGTGCCCGTGCGTAGACCCGCTCGACAAACCCCGCCGCCCGCGCCTGCACCACCGCCACATCACGCTCGTTGAAGGCCAGAATGCCCGATAGCTCCAGGCGGGACGTCAGCACGCCGCGGCTCACGCTCGCCAGGCGCACGCCGATGTTCTGCGCCAGGCCTGGGTCAATCTGCACCGCCGGCGTGGCCGCCGATGCGGCCCCGTCGGCGTAGCGCGGCACCAGCTGCATGTCCATGAACGGCGACTTGCCGGGCTTATCGAACTGTTGTTGCGGGAACATCGGGTCGTACCAGTACAGCGCCTGCCTGTCGGCCTTGGCGGGCATGGATGAGGCGCCGGGCTGCCACTGCGCCAGCCCGTAGCCCGCTCCCAGGCCCAGCAGCAATACAGCGGCCACGATTGAATTATTCATTGGCGGGTTCCCCATAGGCGAAATACAGCTGCGCACCGACCAGGGCGCGTTGCTCGATGGCATCGATCTGTTTGAAACGGGCTTCGACCAGTTCACGGCGCGCGTTGACCAGCGTCATCAAGTCGCCTTTGCCGGCGCGATAGCCGGCCAGGCTCAAGCCGACTTTTTCCTCGGCCAGCGGCACCAGGCTGTCCTGGCTGCGCTGCACCGCACGGTCCAGGCGCTGGTAGTCGGCCAGGTCGTCATCGAGCATCTGGATATGCTCACGGGTAGCGGCCTCGCGCTCGGCGTCGAGCTGGTCCAACTCGGCCTGCTTGGCGGCGATGCCGGGGTTTTGTCGACGGCCGGGGAAGATCGGCAAGTCAAAGGTGAACTGCACGTTGACCATGTCACCGAACTCACGGCTGCGATGCCCGTAATCGACCTCCCAACTCCAGTCCGAGGTCTTTTGCGCCTTGGCCTCCTGCAACCGCGCCTGCGCTTCACGGGTGCGTGGCACGTAGGCTTGCAGTGCCGGGTGCTGATGCAGGTTGTGGTTCAGGCTATGGGGGTCCAAGGTCCAGTCGGGCAGTTGCCCGCTGGGGACTTCGTTGGCGGCCGGGCCGATCCAGCGCTTGAGCGCGGCGCGGGCCTGGGTACGTTGCTGGGTCAACTCATCTTCGCGCCCGGCCAGCTCCGCGGCTTCCTGCCGAGGGATGACCGCGTCGGCGGCCTGGCCACGGCCGCCGGCCAACTGCGCACGCACGGTGTCTTGCAACAGGCGGTTCTGTTGGTAGAAGTCCTTGAACAGGGCTTGCTTGCGCGCGACCGCATACGCACGAATCCAGGCCTGGGCCGTGGCCTGGCGCACGTTCAGGCGCTCGATGCGCCCTTCGGCGGCCGCCCGCTCGACGGTTGCATCGGCCAGCTCGACCCGAGCCTTGCGCTTGTCGCGGCTGGGCACCTGTTGCTGGATGCCGATCATCTGTTGCGTCATCTCGTCGCCATACAACGTGCCGCGATTGGGCCCGCCAATGGGAAAGTCCTGCAGGCCGACCACCAGCTTCGGGTCAGGCAATTCGCCCGCCGGGATCGCCGCCTGGGTGGCGGCCTGCAACTTGGCCGACTCGGCCAGCAGCGACGGTGCATTGTTTTGCGCCAGGCGCAGGGCGTCATCCAGGGTCAGCGCATTCGCCAACGCCGGCCACGCCAGCACGCCCACCACCAGGGCGCGCATGTAGGAGGCATTCATGTTGAAAATTCCTGTTCCGTTGCGCTGTGCACCGCATCAGGCGGCCCACAGCAAAACCATCCCGGTCAGGGGATGCGTCTTGAGGTGCAACAGGAATCAGGCCCGGGGTGGGCGCCAGACGCCGGACGGCGTGCGATCGGGGATAAAATCGGACGCGGTGCCGACGAGCAGCGGATGGGCCGGGGTCAAGGGGGCCTTGAGCAGCGGCATGGAGAATTGCAGCACGCCACTGGTCTTGCATTCCTGACCGGGTTTACAGGCCTTGCCATGATCCGCGCCGTCCTGGCAGCAGTCAGGCGACATGTCGCTCATCATCGGCATGTCCGACATCTTCATCGGGCACGGCTCGGTGCTTGACGGCACTCCCGCCATCCCGGTCAGGGGAAGCGTGAGGCTCAACAACAGGACGAGGACTAAACGCAGAAGGCGGCTCATGGGGCGCGAGTCTAGCCAAGCGCGGGTTAAGCCACCATTAAACAAATGTGGGAGCGGAATTGCTCACGAACGGGGCGTGTCAGTCAACGCAGCAGTTGTTGACACACCCCGTTCGCGAGCAAGCCCGCTCCCACCAGGGATCGAGCCAGGCTCGGGATCAGTGCATGAAGATCGCAATCAGGATGATCACCGGGATAGGCACGCCGAGGAACCAGAGCAGTAATGAGCGCATGTTGTTCTCCTTGAATTGATTAACGAACGAAGTGTTCGGTTTCGACATACACCACGGCATCCCGGCGGCGACCGCCGAAGGTAGCGGCGAGGCTGGCGAAGAACGCACCGATCAACAGCGCGACAAAGGTCCACAGCGAGGTGTACGCAGCGACTTTGGCGGCGGTTTCCGCGGCTTGCTTGGCTTTGAGCTTGGCGTCTTCCACCGCTTTACGGGCATCGCCGTAGACTTTGTCGATACGCGCTTCGGCATCCGCCTGGCTGAGGTTGGTGCGCTGGCTGATCAGCTGTGCCAGGTAGGCACGGTCGTCTGGCGCAAGCTGACCGTCGTTGCTGAGGGTGCGGGTGAAGATGCGCGCTACCACACCGTGGGCGGCGTCATCACTGACGGCGACCGGGCGATCATCACGGAACAGGCTGTCGACGTAGTAGTCGAAATCGCCACCGTTGACGCCTTTGGCGGCACTGCCGGCGGCTTGGGTGATACCACTGGCCGCACCGGCTGCAACGCTGGCGCCGGCTTTCACACCACCGCTGACCACACTGCCGACCGAACCGACTACCAGCACCGCCGTGATCAACGTGGCAACAGCCCAGGCCAGGAAGCCATGGGCGGTATCGCGGAAGTACACCTCATCACCGTGCATATTGGCCCACTTCACACGCAACCGACCGGCGATGTAGCCACCCAGGCCGGATGCGACGATCTGGGTAAAGGCCAGCCAGACAATCGTGGAAATGCCCAGCCCTTTTGCGCTGATACCGCTGTCAGCCCACGGCGACACCGCCGAAAAGCCCAGGCCGAAGCCCAGCAGCACCAGGATCAGCGACAACGCAGCCGCGGCGGCGGCCCCGGCAAAAATCGCCCCCCAGGAAACCCCGGAGAGCGCGCTCGACTCTTGCAGCGTGGATGAGGATGTGATCATTGTTGTTTTGCTCCAAGGCAGAAAAATAGTGTTACAAGTCTCAAAACAGACAGTGCAGGCACCATGCCAGTCGGCGCAAAAAAATAAATCCCTTACATTTCAGACAGTTAAGTAAATTGAACTAACCTGATCCATGCAACTTGCAAGAAATGGCGGTTTGAAGCGGGCGTTATGCACTCCCCGGCCCGGCGATGAAATCTGTGTCAGTTTTGCCAACATGAAGTTTTATTTAGGAAGCATTCAGCCATTTCTTGGCAAAATGCCCCCACTTCTGTAGGAGCCGGCTTACCGGCGATTGCGGTCTTCCAGTGTAAAGGTAATCCCATGACCCGAATTTTGACCATCGAGGATGACGCCGTAACGGCCCGCGAGATTGTCGCCGAGCTGAGTAGCCATGGACTGGATGTAGATTGGGTAGACAACGGCCGCGAAGGCCTGGTCCGCGCCGTGAGCGGCGATTACGACCTGATCACCCTCGACCGCATGCTGCCGGAACTCGATGGCCTGGCCATCGTCACCACCCTGCGCACCATCGGCGTCTCCACGCCGATCCTAATGATCAGCGCCCTCTCCGATGTGGACGAACGTGTGCGTGGCCTGCGTGCCGGCGGTGATGACTACCTCACCAAACCGTTCGCCTCGGATGAAATGGCGGCGCGCGTCGAAGTGCTGCTGCGGCGCAAAAGCACGGTCCAGGAATTCGAAACCGCCCTGCGCGTGGCCGATCTGGAACTGAACCTGATCAGCCGCGAAGCCAGCCGCGCCGATCAACCCCTGAGCCTGCTGCCCACCGAATACAAGCTGCTGGAATTCCTGATGCGCAATACCGGGCAGATTCTGTCGCGAATGATGATCTTCGAGGAAGTCTGGGGCTATCACTTCGACCCGGGTACCAACCTGATCGACGTGCACATCGGCCGTCTGCGCAAAAAGATCGACCCACCGGGCCTCCCGCCGCTGATCCGCACGGTGCGAGGCTCCGGTTATGTCATTGCTGAACCCCTCTAAGGGCTGGCGCTCTTCCAGCAGCCGTTTGCTGGCGCTGTACAGCTCGCTGTTCGTGGCCTGGAGCTGCATCCTCATGGGGGTGCTGTATTACGAGGTGTCCGGTTACCTGGGCGACCTGTCGCGCCACTCCCTGATGCAACGCCAGCACCTGTTCCAGCGCTTCGACGGCGAAGAACTGGTGGAAGCCCTGACCACCAGCATGACCTTCGACATGAAGGGTGTGGATGCCTACGGCCTGTTCGATGAGCAATTCCGCCCCTTGAGCGGGCCGATCCGCGCGGTGCCGCCGGACCTGCCCCTGGACGGCAAGATCCACGCCCTGGTCAATTGTGTCGAGTCCGACGACCCCAAGTTGCCCAAGGACAGCTGCGATGCCGTGGCCACCCACACCGAAGACGGCCGCTGGCTGGTGCTGGTGCGGGCCAACGGCTCACTGTTCGGTGTGACCCGCATCATCTGGCACGCCCTGCTCTGGGCACTGTCCCTGACAATTATTCCGGGCGCCGCCGGCTGGCACCTGTTGCGCCGCCGCCCGTTGCGGCGAATCCGTGGGATCCAGGCCAGTGCCGAAGCCATCGTCGCCGGCGACCTGACTCACCGCCTGCCACTGTCCAACCGACGTGACGAACTGGACATGCTCGCGGCCATCGTCAACGCCATGCTCGACCGTATCGAGAAGCTGATGAACGAGGTCAAGGGCGTGTGCGACAGCATCGCCCATGACCTGCGCACCCCGCTGACGCGCCTGCGTGCGCAGCTGTATCGCATCAAACAGGAGGCCGAAGCAGAGTCTGGCTACGCGGTGAAACTGGACGACGCGATTGCCGAGACCGACACCCTGATGGCGCGCTTTCGCGGGCTGTTGCGTATCTCCGAGCTGGAAGACCATCAGCGTCGCTCAGGTTTCCTGGTCATGGACCCGTTGCCGCTACTGCGCGAATTGCACGACTTCTATCTGCCCCTGGCCGAGGAAGGCGAGCTGCAACTGAAGCTCGAAACCCCGGAGTCCCTGCCGTGGATCACCGGCGACCGCGCCCTGTTGTTCGAAGCCCTGGCCAACCTGCTGAGCAACTCGATCAAGTTCTCCCCACCGGGCGGCACGGTGATCCTGCGCGGGGTCAATGATGCGGGCAGCACGCGCATCGAAGTGCACGACTCCGGGCCGGGCATACCGGCGGCGGAGCGGGATGCGGTATTCCAGCGTTTCTATCGGGTGGATGAAAGCGACCAGCAAGGCGGGTTCGGCTTGGGCCTGTCGATTGTGGCGGCGATCATCAACTTGCATGGATTCAAGTTGGACGTGGGTACCAGCGAACAAGGCGGCGCCCGGTTAGTCCTGGAGTGCCGCCAGCAACTGATGCCCGAGGCCTGAAACCACTGGTGTCCCAATGTGGGAGGGGACTTGCCCTTCCCACATTGGACTGGATCAGGCCGGGAAGTTGGCGCGCAGGGCCTCAAGGCCACCGCTGTAGACACCGGCAAACAACTCCTCCACCGCCGCATCCGTAGTCCCCGCCACCGGCGTGAACACACCTGACCAAGTCACTTTCGCTGACGCCTCGCCCAACGCCTCGACCTGCAACGTCGCCAGGTACGCACTCACCGGAAACGGCGACTGCTCGATGGTATAGCTGTAGGTACGCCCGACGTTATCAAAGCGCTGCAACCGCTCCACCACCACACTACCGTCGGCGGTCTGCAGATGACGCACACGGCCGCCATCGCCCGCCTCGCTTTTGACAATAAACGGCAACCAGTCCGGCAGGCCGTCGAAGCCGCCGACCAATTGCCAGACCTGATCGGCCGATACCGGGATTTCAATCACAGAAGACGCTGTTGCCACGATAAATACTCCAGAAAATGAAAAACAACTCAGATCGCCATGCTGTCGACCACACCACCGTCGACGCGCAATGCAGCCCCTGTGGTCGCAGAAGAAAGCGGTGAAGCAATGTACGCCACCAGGTTGGCGACTTCATCCACATTCGCCGCCCGCTGGATGATCGACGTCGGCCGCGCATTGCGCACAAACACATCCGCCTCATCCCGCGCACTGCGCCCGGATTTTTGTGTGGCTTCCTTGAGCATCTGCTCCAGGCCGTCGGTAAAGGTCGGGCCGGGCAGCACGGCGTTCACCGTCACTCCCGTGCCCGCCAGGCGCTTGGCCAGGCCATGGGACACCGCCAGGTTGGCGCTTTTGGTCACGCCGTAATTGATCATGTCCGCCGGTGTCGCCACGCCCGACTCCGACGACACGAAGATCACCCGACCCCAGCCCTGTTCGACCATGCCCGGCACATAATGCCGCGCCAGGCGCACGCCGGAGATCACATTGACCTCATAGAAACGCGTCCATTCGGTGTCCGAGGCCTCGAAAAAATCCACATCGTTGAAGATGCCCAGGTTGTTGACCAGAATGTCGGCACGCGGTTCGGCGGCAAACAGTTTCTCTGCGCCCTCTGCGGTGCCAAGGTCAGCCACCAGCCCACGCAGGTCTGCGCCCGGGACAGCCTGGCGGATGCTCGCCAGTGCATCGTCGACCTTGCCGGCTTCACGTCCGATCACCACCACCGTGGCGCCAGAGGCTGCAAGCGCCTGGCTGATTCCCAGGCCTATGCCGGCGGTACTGCCGCTGACAATCGCTACTTTACCGCTCACATCAATTTTCATCGGTTGAACTCCTGAATTTAAAGCGGCAGGGGCGCACGGTCCGAAACCAGTCGGGCCTCGCGCAGGGCCTGCCAGAAGGCTGCCGGGATCTGTTCAGACAACGCCGCGACGTCTTCGGCAATCCGCCCCGGACGACTGGCACCTGGAATCACTGCGGCCACCGCCGGATGGGCCAGGGAGAATTGCAGCGCGGCGGCTTTCACGCTCACGCCGAACCCCTGGGCAATCGCCTTGATCTGCTCGACGTTGTGGATAATCGCCGGGCTCGCTGGCTGATACTCGAAGTGCGCGCCACCGGCGAGGACGCCGGAGCTGTAGGGGCCACCGACGACGATCTCGACGCTCTGTGCCAGGGCCGCATCCATCAGGCGTTGCAGGGCGCGGTCGTGGTCCAGCAGCGTGTAGCGGCCGGCCAGCAAAAAGCCGTCGGGCTGGGCTTCGGTAAGGTCCAGGGTCAGTTCGCACGGCTCGACGCGGTTCACGCCCAGGCCCCAGGCCTTGATCACACCCTCTTCGCGCAGACGGGTCAGCACTTTGAAGGCACCGGTGCGGGCCTGGTTGAAATACTCCAGCCACTGGTCGCCGTAGAAGTCCTGGGCGATGTCATGGACCCACACGATGTCCAGCCGATCGGTTTTCAAGCGAGTCAGGCTGTCTTCAATCGAACGCAGTGTGGCATCGGCGCTGTAGTCGTTGAGCATCTTGTTCGGGCGACCGTGTTCGAACACACCGCTTTTTTCGCCGAGGTCGCGGGCACTGTCCTCGACTTCGTCGAGGATCACCCGGCCGACCTTGGTGCTGAGCACGAAGTCATCGCGGTTGTACTGCGACAGGGCCTGGCCCAGGCGCAGTTCGGAAAGGCCCGAACCATAGAACGGCGCGGTGTCGAAGTAGCGCACGCCGGCGCTCCAGGCGGCCTCGACGGTGGCCTGGGCCTCGTCTTCGGGAATGGCGCGGAACATATTGCCCAAGGGAGCGGTGCCCAAGCCCAGGACGCCGGGCAGTTTGTCTTTCAAGCTCATGATGAATCCTCAAAGGTACAAGGGGTCGCTGTGACCGTTGAGCAGATCCTAGATTGCAGAGATCGGACCGTCCAAGACATACTGCGACCAACTTGAGTCCCCATAGGTCTTACATGATCGATCTACGCCAATTGCGCTACTTCGAAGTGGTCGCCGAAGAAGAACACGTCGGCCGCGCCGCCGAACGCCTGCACATCTCCCAATCGCCGCTGAGCCGGCAGATCGCCCAGCTCGAAGAACGCCTGGGCTTGACCCTGTTCGAACGCAGCCAGCAACGCATCCGCCTGACCCGTGACGGCCAGACGTTCCTGGCAGAAACCAAGGCGCTGCTGACCCACGCCAACCGCCTGGAATCACTGGGCAAGCGCCTGGGCCGCGGTGAAGAAGGTGGCCTGTGCATCGGCTATATCGAAAACGCCATGCATGCCGGTGTGCTGCCCAACGCGCTGCGGGTACTGCGCGACGACCGGCCGAACGTGCACATCAAGCTGTATAACCTGCCGTCCCTCGAACAACTCGAAGGCCTGCGCCAACGCAGCCTGGATATCGCCCTGGTTGGCGAACCGCCGGCTGCGGATGATCCGGACCTGATCGCACTGCAAGTGTTGGACGAGCCGATGCTGCTGGCGTTGCCCGAGCACCATCCCCTCGCACACCTGAGTGAACTGTTGCCCGAACACCTGGCCGACCAGGAGTGGATCGGCGTGCAGCGCAAACCCGGCGCCAACCCCGCCGACGACTTCGTCGCCGCCTGCATCCGCGCTGGCTTCACCCCGCAGATCCCAATGGAAGCCGGTGAACCCTTTACCGCGTTGGGTTTGGTGGCTTCAGGGCTGGGCGTGGCGATGGTACAAAAAGGCCTGAGTCGCAATGCACCACCCGGTGTGGTGTTGCGGGAGTTGCCGTGGCTGAGCTACACCACGCCGCTGTGGGCGGCGTGGCATCGGGTCAACCTGCGGCCACTGGTGGAAACCTTCCGTAAAGTACTGACCGAGCCCGAAGGTTGATCAACCCACTATCTCCTTCAAGCGATACCACATCATTCCCATCGCCAACAGCGGCGAACGCAACGCCTTGCCGCCGGGGAAGGTCATGTGGGGTACCCGGCTGAAAACGTCCAGGCCCGTGCTGTGCCCGGCGTAGATACCGTCGGCCAGTAGCCTTGCGCACCAGTGGCTCACGTTCAACCCATGCCCGGAATAGCCCTGGGCATAGAACACATTCGGGTATTGCTTCAACCGCCCGACCTGCGGGAAGCGATTGGCCGTAATACCAATCTTGCCGCCCCACTGAAACTCGATGGCGGTCTGCGCCAGTTGCGGGAACACCTTGAGCATTTTCGGGCGCATGTAGGCGGCGATGTCCGCCGGATCGCGTCCGGAGTAATGGCAGGCGCCGCCGAACAACAGGCGCCGGTCAGCGGACAATCGGTAGTAATCCAACCCGACTTTCTGGTCGCACAGCGCCAGGTTCTGCGGGATCAACTGCTGGGCGACGGCCTCCGATAACGGCTCGGTGGCGATGATGTAGCTGCCGGCCGGAAGCACCTTGCCGCTCAAACGCGATTCCAGCTCCTCCAAATGCGCATTGCAGGCCAGCACCAGGCTGGCCGCGCGCACCGTGCCGCCGGCGCAGCGCACTTGCACCGTGTCGCCGTGAATGAGCTGCAGCACTTCGGTGTGCTCGAAAATCCGCACGCCAAGGGACTCGGCCAACTGCGCTTCACCCAGCACCAGGTTCAGCGGATGCAAATGCCCGGAGCCCATGTCCACCAGCCCCCCGGCATACACCGTCGAACCGACCACGTGCGGCATATCTTGCGGGCCGACCAGGCGCGTTTCATGGGTATACCCCAGCGCCGCCAGGTGCGCTTGCTCGCCCTTGAACGCGGCGAACTGCGCGGGCGTATTGGCCAATTCGCAAAAGCCCCAGCGCAGGTCGCAGTCAATCCCGTGCTCGCGGATGCGCTGGCCCACCAGGGCCACCGACTCAATCCCGGCGCGCTCCAGGTAGCGCACGCCCTCCTCGCCCACGTACTTGGCGAACCCCGACACGTCATGGCCGATGCCGCGAATCAGTTGCCCGCCGTTGCGCCCGCTGGCGCCCCAGCCGATGCGCCGGGCTTCCAGCAGGATCACCGAGAGCCCGCGTTGCGCCAGCTCGATGGCGGTGTTGACGCCGGTGAAGCCGCCGCCGATCACGCACACATCGGCGGTCAGGTCGCCGCCCAGTGCAGGGCGCTCGGGCATGGCGTTAGCCGTAGCCCGGTAGTAAGACCGGGCGTGGTCGGTTGACTGCATCATTTGTTGGTCTTCACTTTGCTCCAGGCGCGGGTCATCAGGCGCATGGTCGCCGGGGTCGGCGTGGTCGAAATGTAGAGTTTGTCGAGCACCGCCTGCGGCGGGTACACCTCGGGGTTGTTCACCAGTTCCGGGGCCATGAACGCCTTGGCCGCCGGGTTGGCGTTGGCATAGCCCACCGAGGCGCTGACCTTGGCGATCACCTCAGGATCGAGCAGGTAATTGATAAACGCATGAGCTTCCTTGGGGTTGCTCGCATCGGCGGGAATCGCCAGCAGGTCGAACCACAGGTTAGAACCTTCCTTGGGAATCGAATAGGCGATGTTCACGCCGTTCTTGGCCTCCCTGGCGCGGTTGGCGGCCTGGAACACGTCGCCGGAATACCCGAACGCCACGCAGATATCACCGTTGGCCAGGTCCGAGATGTACTTGGACGAATGGAAGTAGGTGATGTACGGCCGCAGCGTCAGCAGCTTGGCCTCGGCCTGCTTGTAGTCCTCCGGGTTCTCGCTGCGCGGGTCCTTGCCCATGTAGTTGAGGATCGCCGGGAACAGCTCATCTGCCGAATCGAGGAAGGCCACGCCGCACTGGTTGAGCTTCTTGATGTTCTCCGGTTCGAACAGCACCGCCCATGAATCGATGTGGTCGATGCCCAGCACCTGCTTGACCTTGTCGACGTTGTAGCCGATGCCATTGGTGCCCCACAGGTACGGCACCGAATGCGCGTTACCCGGATCGTTTTTCTCCAGCAGCGCGAGCAGCTTGGGGTCGAGGTTCCTGAAGTTGGGCAATTGCGCACGATCCAACGTGAGGAACGCGCCGGCCTTGACCTGGCGCGCCAGGAAGTGATTCGACGGCACCACCACGTCATAACCGGTGCGGCCGGCGAGCAACTTGCCTTCCAGGGTTTCGTTGGAGTCGAACACATCGTAGATCGGCTTTATCCCGGTCTTGGCCTGGAAGTCGGCCAGGGTGGTCTCGCCGATATAGTCGGTCCAGTTATAAATACTGACTGTCGGCGCCGCCTGGCCGGCAGCGCTGAACGCGGCCATCAGGGCCAGCGGGAGAAGCTGTTTCACTAGACGCATATCGACACCCCTTTATTGGTTTTTTAGACGCTCAACAGCAGGAACTCACGCTCCCAGGAACTGATCACCCGCTTGAAGTTCTCGTGCTCGGCGCGTTTGACCGCGACGTAGCCGCGCACGAATTTATCGCCCAGGTACTGCTTGACCGTGTCGCAGTCCTCCATGCGTGCCAGCGCATCCTCGAGGGTGAACGGCAGGCGCAGGTTACGACGCTCGTAGGCGCGGCCTTCCACCGCTGCGCTCGGTTCGATCTGCTCGACCATGCCCAGGTAACCACACAGCAGACTAGCCGCAATCGCCAGATACGGATTGGCATCGGCGCCGGGCAAGCGGTTTTCCACGCGCATGGCGTCCGGGCTGGAAGTAGGCACGCGCAGGCCGACGGTGCGGTTTTCTTCGCCCCACTCGACATTGACCGGCGCCGAAGTGTCCGGCAGGAAGCGGCGGAACGAGTTCACGTTGGGCGCGAACATCGGCAGCAGCTTGGGGATGTACTTCTGCAGGCCCCCAATGTGATGCAGGAACAACGGGCTAATGTTGCCTTCGGCGTCGACGAACACCGGTTTGCCGGTGGCTATGTCGACCACACTCTGGTGCAGGTGCATGGCGCTGCCCGGCTCGTCGGCCACCGGTTTGGCCATGAAGGTCGCAGCCACGTTGTGCTTGAGCGCGGCCTCGCGCAGGGTGCGCTTGAACACGGTGATCTGGTCGGCCAGGTCGAGGGCGTCGCCATGGCGGAAGTTGATTTCCATCTGCGCCGGGCCGTCCTCGTGGATCAACGTATCGAGGTCCAGGCCCTGGGCTTCGCACCAGTCGTAGACATCTTCGAACAACGGGTCGAATTCGTTGGCGGCGTCGATGGAAAACGACTGGCGGCCTGTCTCCGCGCGGCCGGAGCGGCCAATGGGGGTTTTCAGCGGCAGGTCCGGGTCTTCGCAGCGCTGGGTCAGGTAGAACTCCATTTCCGGCGCGACAATCGGCTGCCAGCCTTTGTCGGTGTAGAGCTGCAGGACTTTCTTCAGCACATTGCGTGGCGACAGCTCGATGGGGTTGCCCTGTTTGTCGAAGGTGTCGTGGATCACGATCGCGGTGGGCTCGATGGCCCACGGCACCACATAAGTGGCGTGGGCCACCGGGCGACAGACCATGTCGATGTCGGCGGGGTCGAGCAGGTCGTAGTAGATCTCGTCGTCGACAAAGTCCCCGGTTACCGTTTGCAGCAGCACACTTTCCGGCAGGCGCATGCCTCGCTCATGCAGGAACTTATTGGTGGGCGCAATCTTGCCGCGGGCGATGCCAGTCAAATCACTGATCACGCATTCGACTTCGGTAATCTTGTGTTCTTTCAGCCAGGCGGACAGCTGATCGAAGGGGGCGTTCATAAGGACCTCGTCATGGGTTGGGTGCATGCACCGGCTTGTACTCCTGGCGCATTGAGGTCTATCTTGAGGCCGCCGCACCCCGGCATCTATCCACTTTGCACGCACAACAACGCACCAATAGAGTGCGCCCAGGCTTCCCATGACACAGGCAACCGCTTTGCGCGTACAGGCCTTCACCACCGGTGATGTGGCCGCTCAATGCAGTGCGACACCCGGTTGGGTGCAGCAGTACCAACAGATGTCCCCGGGGCATTTTGCCGGGCGCATCCGCTACCTCGACCTGCAAGGCGTGGAGGTGTACGAAGAGTGCATGAACACCCGCGTCGAGCAGCATTTCAATGCGCCCGCCGGCTCCCTGGCGTTCTGTTTCGACGGCAGCGACAACGCGCTGTACCTGCTCAATGGCGAAAGCCGCAACACCTGGATCACCCCGGAAAACTACCGTGAAGTAGCGGTGGTGTTTGGCCCGCAGTTCGTGCAGCGCCATGGGTTGGAGGTGGCGACGCTGGAAGGTTTGTTCATGGCGCCGCTGACCGGCCAGCAGAACGCATTGTTCGCCCGTTGGCTCAGTGGCACGCTGACACGCTTGTCCACGGTCAGCGACCCCGCCGCGCTTATCCAGCAATTGCTCGACGATTGCCTGTTCATCCTCGACAACGCCTGCGTGTGCCTGGACCGCAGCTCCTTGCAGCGCCGCAACGAAGAACGCCGGCTGATGGCGCGCATCGGCGAATGGGCAGCAGACGCGCCGGACGAAACGGTCAACCTGCTGGAACTGGCGCAGATTGCCGGGGTGCCGTTGCGCCAATTGCAACAGGGGTTCAAGACCTACACCGGGATGAGCCCGGCGCAGTGGTTGCGCTTGCGCAGGTTGAATGGGGCGCGGCGGGAGTTGCTCAATTCAACCGGGACCACCGTGGCCGAGGTGGCGATGAATTGGTCGTTCTGGCATTTGGGGCGGTTTTCCAACAGCTACCGCGCCCTGTTCAAAGAGCTTCCAAGCGAAACCCTGAAGCGTTCCGTTTGAAATCCAATCCAAATGGTGGGAGGGGGCTTGCCCCCGATTGCAGTGTGTCAGTCGCCACAAAGATTGACTGAACCACCGCTATCGGGGGCAAGCCCCCTCCCACAGTTGATTGCATTTCAAGGTTGGGATTTGAGAAAAGCGGCCATCACCTGGTTGACCCGCTCCGCCGCCTCCAACTGCACCATATGCCCCTGCCCCGGCAGAATCTCCACCTGGGCATCCAACCCCTCGGCATGCCGGGCCGGGATGATCGCATCGTCACTGCCCCAGATCACCAGGCTCGGCTGCCGGCCCACGCGATGACGTAAGTCCAGCTTCTGTCGTCCGCCCTCGAACAACGCGGTATTGAGCTGCTGCAGCGCCTTGTCCACCCCTTCCAGGCGCTTGAACTTGAGCATGTCCTCCAGCATCTGCCGCGTCACCAGCGCGGGGTCGCTGAACAGTTGGGTCAGTGGCGGCTTGAGCGCATTGCGGTTGCTGGCGTCGGCAAACCCTTGCAAGTAATCGCCGTTGATCTCCTGGCCGAGGCCGGCGCTGGCGATCAGAGTCAATGAGGCAACACGCGCGGGCGCCTGGTCGGCAACGGTCAGTGCGACCAGCCCGCCCATGGAATGCCCGGCCAGGTGTACGCGGTCGAGCCTGAGGTGATCGAGCAAGGCCAGCACCGCAAGGCTCAGCTCCTCGGCATCGCCGCTGCGCAGTTGCTTGCCCGACTCGCCATGCCCTGGCAGGTCCAGGGCGATTACCCGGCGTTCGGCGGCCAATACCGGTTGGTTGAACAGCCAGTTGTTCAGATCCCCCCCGAATCCGTGAATCAGTACCAACGGCGTGCCACCCTCGCCCAGCTCGAGATAGCGCAACAGACGCCCGCCTATCTCGACCTTCTGCGCACTCGGTCCCGAAGCTTCGGTTTCGGCGCTGCTGGAGACAAACCCGGCATTGAAGCTGTCGATCACCGCATCGATTTCCTCTTCGGTGGCTTCGCCCTCCACCACAATCCCCAGCAACGCGCCCACCGGCAGGGTTTCGTCGCTCAGTGCCAACACACGGCGCAGGACGCCACTGAACGGCGCCTCGACACTGCTGGAGAGCTTATCGGTCTCCACGTCCAGCACTTCTTCGCCCTTCTCCACCCGGTCGCCAGGTTGCTTGAGCCAGACATCGATGCGCCCCTCGGTCATCGACAGCCCCCACTTGGGCATGGTCAAGGTATGGATCATGCGGCGTTCCTCTTGTCGGCGATCTTCAGCACCGCGGCTTCGATCTTCGCGGCGTTGGGGATGTACAGGTCTTCCAGTGCATCGGAGAACGGCACCGGCGTGTGCGGCGCGGTGACCATTTCGATTGGCGCGCGCAGGAAAGAAAAACCCTGCTGGGCGACCAATGCACTGATATCGGTGGCAATCGAGCAGCGCGGGTTGGACTCGTCGATCACCACCAGGCGCCCGGTTTTTTCCACGCTTTCGAGGATGCTGTCTGCATCCAACGGACTGGTGGTGCGCAGGTCCAGCACCTCGCAATCGATGCCTTGTCGCGCCAGGCTGGTCGCGGCTTCCAGGGCGATGTGCACCATTCGCCCGTAGGTCACCAGGGTCACATCCCTGCCCTCGCGGACAAAATTGGCTTCACCGAAAGGCACGGTGTACAGCTCTTCGGGCACTTCGCCCTGCAGGCTGTAGAGCATCTTGTGCTCGAGGAAGATCACCGGGTCATTGTCGCGGATCGCCTGGATCAACATGCCCTTGGCGTCATAGGGCGTGGCCGGGCACACCACCTTGAGGCCGGGAATGTGGGTCCACATCGAGGTGAGCATCTGCGAATGCTGGGCGGCCGCCCGCAGCCCGGCGCCGTACATGGCGCGCACTACCAGCGGCGTGGTGGTCTTGCCGCCGAACATGTAGCGGAACTTGGCGGCCTGGTTGAGCAACTGGTCGAGGCAGCAGCCGATAAAGTCGACGAACATCAGTTCGCACACCGGGCGCATGCCACGGGTGGCGGCGCCGACGGCCATGCCCACGTAGCCGACTTCGGACAGCGGCGCATCGAGCACGCGGTCGGGAAACTCCGGGTACAGGCCCTTGGTCACGCCAAGCACACCGCCCCAGGCGTCCTGCTCGCCAGGGGAACCGGTGCCGCCGGACACGTCCTGGCCGATGATGAACACGCTCTGGTCGCGGCGCATTTCCTGGGCCAGGGCTTCGTTGATTGCCTGCTGGTAGCTGATTTTGCGAGCCATGAAATTCTCTCCACGAATTGTTGTTATGAGTGGTAGGCGACGTAGACATCGCTGAGCAGGTCGGCGGCCTGGGGCTTGGGATCCGACTTGGCCAGGCGCACGGCGTCGTCGATGAGCTGGGCGACCTCGCCATCGATGCGCTCGAATTGCGCCGCGTCCAGCCAGCCTTCAGCGCTGCAACGCTGGCGGAACAGCGCCAGGCAATCGGCGTGTTCCCGCAGTTTCTTCACTTCATCGGGGCCGCGATAGGTTTGTGCATCGCCTTCGAAATGGCCGTAGAAGCGGCTCAATTTCACTTCGACCAAGGTTGGCCCGTCGCCCTTGCGCGCACGTTCCACGGCAACACCAAGCGCTGCGTGCACGGCGAAGAAATCATTGCCATCGACGATCACCCCCGGCATGCCAAACCCCACGGCACGCTCGGCGATGTCCTTGCACGCTACCGACCAACCGGATCCGGTGGCCTCGGCATAGCCGTTGTTTTCCGCAACGAACAGGCACGGCAGTTTCATGATCGAGGCCAGGTTCATCGCTTCGAACACCGCACCTTCGTTGGAGCCACCGTCGCCAAAGAACGCCACGGCCACGCCCTGGCTGCCCTTGAGCCTGGAGGCCAGCGCCGCACCGGCCGCCAACGGCGCACCCGCGCCGACAATGCCGTTGGCGCCGAGCATGCCCTTCTCCTGGTCGGCAATGTGCATGGAGCCGCCTTTACCGCCACACACACCGGTTTTCTTGCCGTAGATCTCGGCCATCATGCCGAACACGTCCACGCCCTTGGCGATGCAATGGCCGTGGCCACGGTGGTTGGAGGCGATGCAATCTTCATCGTTGAGGTGAGCCATGACTCCGGCGGCACTGGCTTCCTGGCCGGCGTAGAGGTGCACGAAACCGGGGATCTCGCCGGTGGCGAATTCCACGTGCAGGCGTTCTTCGAAATCACGGATGGTGCGCATCACGGTGTAGGCATGCAGCAGTTGATCGGTGGACAGGTGAGTGGACATCTTGTTGTTCTCCAGGTTGTCTCGACACACAGAAGGCTGATCGTGGTCAGCTACAGGGCCTTCAGCACAGCCTGTGCCAAGGCCGTAAAAAACCTGGCATAACCTTGATCCAGAGCGGTTGTCGCAACCGGGCCGGGATCGCAGAATGAGACGCGGCATTGCGACTCGAAGGCGGCGTCTCAGCCGGTTTGAGACGCTGCGTCTCAGCCCGGGCTGTTGGTCAGGCCGCGCTTGTCGCGCCCGACGCATGCGCGCTTAATGGCGGGCATAACAACAAAGACCGAGAACCGGAGGCCTTATGCTCGCCGCGAACTCCAGGGAGCACGTCGACTGCGTCAGTCGCGTGGTCCGCAATGCCGACCGCCTGCCCCAGGCGCCGGTGCCGTCGCTGATCTTCGATTCGTGGCGGCGCTCCATGGAGCAACACCACCTGGACCCCGGCTCCCTGCAGGGGCCACGCATCCTCAGCGAACCCTTGCTCAAGGAATGCCGCGAACGCGCCGAACTGTTCATGCGCATTGCCGGCGAAGCCGTCGGGCAACTGCATCACCGTGTGCGCCAGGCCGACTACTGCGTGATGCTCACCGATGCCCAGGGCCAGACCATCGACCACCGCGTGGACGCCTCGATCCGCAGCGATTGCCGCAAGGCCGGCCTGTACCTCGGCACCTGCTGGTCGGAAGCCGAAGAAGGCACCTGCGGCGTGGCCACCGTGCTCACCAGTCAATCGGCGGTGACGGTGCACAAACGCGACCACTTCCGCGCAGCCTTCATCGGCCTGACCTGCTCCGCCGCGCCGATCTTCGATCCCCAGGGCAACCTGCTGGGAGTGATGGACGCCTCGGCGCTCAAATCGCCGGATGACCGCCGCAGCCAGCACCTGATACGCCAGTTGGTGGCGCACAGTGCCGAGGCCATCGAGAACGCCTTCTTCATGCACAGCGCCCAGCAGCACTGGGTGCTGCAAGCGCACAGCACGCCGGGTTATGTGGACAGCCAGCCCGACCTGCTGCTGGCCTGGGACCAGGACGGCCGCCTGCAGGCCTTGAACAGCAAGGCGCGCCAGGCCTTGCGCCGGCGCTTTGGCCAGGTGCCGGCGCACATTGGCGAGGTGTTCGACCTGAACGCCTTGCGCACCGTCACCGACCAGTCCACCCAGCAACTGCATTGGCTGGGAGAACCGGGTGCGCTGCACGTGCGGGTCAACGCGCCCCGACGCAAACAGGCGCGTGCGCCGCTGGTGCCTTTGGTGGATGCCCGTGTCGAAGAACACCTGCGCCTGGCCGTGCGGGTCAAGGACCGCAACCTGCCGGTACTGGTGCAAGGCGAAACCGGCGCCGGCAAGGAAGTCTTCGCCCGCCAACTGCACGAGCGCAGCGCCCGGCGCGGTGGGCCGTTCGTGGCGGTGAACTGCGCAGCGATTCCGGAAAACCTGATCGAGAGCGAGCTGTTCGGCTATGTGGCCGGCGCCTTTACCGGCGCCGCCAGCAAAGGCATGCCCGGGCTGCTGGTGCAGGCCGATGGCGGCACCTTGTTCCTCGATGAAATCGGCGACATGCCTCTGGCCCTGCAGACGCGCCTGCTGAGGGTGATGGCTGAAGGTGAAGTGGCACCGTTGGGCGCGGCGAAAACCCGCACCGTCGATATCCAGGTGATTTGCGCCAGTCACCGCGATTTGTCGGTGTTGGTCAATGAGGGCCGCTTTCGCGAGGACCTGTACTTTCGCCTCGGCTGCGCGCGCTTCTGCCTGCCGCCGCTGCGCGAGCGCACCGACAAACTGGCGCTGATCAACCGTTTGCTGGAACAGGAAGCGCGCAACAGCGGTATCACGGTGGGTATCGGCCAGGTGGCATTGGAGTTGCTGTTGGGGTACGCGTGGCCGGGCAATGTGCGGCAACTGCGACATGTGCTGGCGTATGCCTGTGCGGTGTGTGAGGGCGGGACGGTGCAGGTGGCGGATTTGCCGGTGGAGGTGCGTGGGGAACAGGTTGAAGCATTGACGGAAGATCGCGCGAGCCCGGAGCGCCAGGTGGTGCTGGATGCGCTGATTCGGCATCGCTGGAAGCCGATACCGACCGCGCAGGCGCTGGGAATCTCAAGGGCGACCCTGTACCGCCGCGTCAACCAACTGGGCATCGACATGCCGAACAAAACCCGCTGATACAACGGGGTCAACACTGTGGGAGGGGGCTTGCCCCCGATGGCGGTGGACCAGCTAATACTTCCAGTGGCTGACACACTGCTATCGGGGGCAAGCCCCCTCCCACATTGGACTGGGTACATCTGAGATGTCAGCGGTAGACAAGGCCACCGTCGATCAGCGGCGATTGCCCGGTCATGTAGTCCGCATCCGGCCCGGCCAGGTACGCGACCAGCCCTGCCACATCCTCCGGCGTCTGCGCCCGGCCCAAGGCGATGCCATCCACATACTTCTTGTAGGTCGCACCGACTTCGGCGCCGGTGATCTCGGCCATGCGCTTGTCGATCTCGACCCACATATCGGTGCCCACCACGCCCGGACAGTAGGCGTTTACGGTAATCCCGGCGCTCGCCAACTCCTTGGCCGCCGCCTGGGTCAAGGCACGTACGGCAAACTTGGTGGCCGAGTACACCCCCAGCAGCGCAAAACCTTCATGGCCGGCGATGGAGCAGGCGTTGATGATCTTGCCCTTCTGCTTGAGCGCCTTGAATTTCTTGCCGGCGGCCTGGATGCCCCACAACACGCCCTGCACGTTGATGCCCAGGGTGCGCTCGACCTGTTCCGGGCTGACGTCCAACAGCGAATCGATCTGCGCCACACCGGCATTGTTGACGATGATGTGGAAGCCACCCAGGGTCAGGTGCGCATGCTCCACCGCCGCCACCACCTGTTCGCGCTTGGACACGTCAGCGACGAACACCGAGGCCTTGCGGCCCAGCGCGACGACTTCGGCGGCCACGGCTTCGAGCTTGGCGCCATTGATGTCCACCAGGGCGATATCGGCACCGTCATGTGCCAGGCGCAAGGCGATGGCCCGGCCAATGCCCTGCCCGGCGCCGGTCACCAGCGCGACTTTTCCAGCAATACTCATGGGGTTCTCCTGCATTTGATGAGGGACGCCTTGTCTATCGCAGGTGCGCTGCGGGCTGTCGAGGTGCACATGGATGGGCATGCGGCCTGAGACGGGATGTCTCAAGGTGCGAATCATTCTTGTAAAAGTGCGCACTTATGCCTAGCTTATGCGCCCCCCGCCCGCGCTTTAAGGCCCTGCCCCCATGGTTTTGCGTTTTCGTCCCGTCGTCACCTCACGTTTCGCCCTCGGTCTGCTGCTCAGCGGCGGCATCGGTCACAGCCTGGCGGCAGACCTTGAACTGCCGGCGGTGAAGGTCCAGGGCCAGGATGCATCCGGCTACCGCAGCGACACCGCCTCGGTGAGCGGCGTCGACGAAGCGCCACTGCTCGACACCCCGGCCTCGATCACGGTGATCAACGCCGCACTGATCAAGGACCAGCAAGCGCGCCTGCTCAGTGAAGTACTGCGCAACGACGCCTCGGTGGGCGACAGCTATGCGCCCATCGGCTACTACGAAAACTTTGTGGTGCGCGGCTTTTCGCTGAATGCGGCGAGCAGCTACAAGATCAATGGACGCACCATCACCGGCGAGCAGAACGTCGCGCTGGAGAACAAGCAGCAGGTCGAAGTGCTCAAGGGCCTGGCCGGCCTGCAGAGCGGGATTTCCGAGCCCAGCGGCGTGATCAACTACGTGACCAAGCGCCCGGAAGACGTGCGCTCGGTGACCGTTTCCACCGATGATCGCGGCAGCGGCTATGTCGCCACCGACGTCGGTGGCTGGTTCGGCAGCGAGCAACAATTCGGCCTGCGCGCCAACGTCGCCCACGAAGACCTCGCCTCCTACGTGGAACACGCCAATGGCCAGCGCGATTTTGTGTCCCTGGCCTTTGACTGGAACATCAGCCCCGATGCCGTATTGCAACTGGACGCCGAGTACCAGGACAAGCAACAACGCTCGGTGCCGGGCTACCAATTGCTGGGCGGCACCGAGGTGCCACACGGGGCCTCACCGAAGAAACTGCTGGGGCACCAGAGCGGGTCCAGGCAGGTGGGCATTGATTCGCTGAATCTCAACGGCAAGTTTGAATACCGCTTCAATGATCAGTGGAAAGGCAGCGTGAGCGCGGCGCGCAGCAAGGTGGTGATCGATGACTACAGTTCGTTCGCCTATGGTTGCTTCTATGTGACCGATTGCGGCACCGCCTTCTTCAGCCCCACCGGCGACTACGACGTCTACGACTACCGCAGCCCCGACGACACCCGCCGCGACGACGAAGTGCAGGCGGCCATGACCGGGCTGTTCAACACGGGCAGCCTGGGTCATGAACTGACGTTTGGCACCAGCGCCTTTCGCCGGATAGTCGACAAGCGCAAGTCGGTCAACGAATACATCGGCAGCACCAATATCAACGTCGACGCCCCAACTTTCACCCCCACCGACAAGCCGCTGAACGACAGCCATCGCAACCTCGACAGTCGCCAGTACGGCCTGTTCGTCACCGACCGCATCCGCCTCAACGAGCAATGGCAAACCATCCTCGGTGGCCGCGAAGTGCGTCTGGACGAACAAGCCTTCGACGGTACCTCTGGTGACGAGGTACGGCATACCCAGCAGTACGTGTTCCTGCCCCAGGCGTCGTTGATCTACAAACCGGTCGAAAACATCTCGCTCTACACCAGCTACAGCAAAGGCCTGTCCTTGGGCGGTCAGGCGCCGTGGACAACCCGAAACGAAGGCGAAACCCTCGCCCCCACCACCTCACGCCAAATCGAAGCCGGGGTGAAATACGACTGGCGCCGCATCAGCTTCGCCGCCGCCGTGTTCCAGACCCGCCAGGCCTATCAGTACGCCAAGCCAGATGGCACGGGCAAATTCGACTACGTGCAGCAAGGCGAGCAAAAGAACACCGGGCTGGAATTGTCAGCCAACGGCTGGGCCACCGAACGCCTGCAGATCGCAACCAGCGTGGCGGCGATTCGTGCGCGAGCGACCGGCAGCGGCACAGCGGACTACGAAGGCCACCAGGCGATCAACGTGCCCAAGCTGCGCGCCAGTGTGTATGCCGATTATGCGTTGCCCTGGGTGAACGGCCTGGCGGTGCTGGGCGGCGTGCAATACAGCGCCAAGAAGTACGCCAACCGCAGCGGCAATGTGCAAGTGGGGGATTACGCGGTGGTGAATGTGGGCAGCCGCTACACCACCCAGGTGAGCGGCTATGACACGGTGTTCCGCCTGAGCGTCGACAACCTGTTCGACAAGCGCTACTGGCGCGACGCGGGCGAGTACATGGGCGATGACTACCTGTTCCAGGGCGCGCCATTGACGGCGCGCCTGAGTGCTTCGGTGAATTTCTGAGGCTTACTTCGGCATCTTGCGGAAACCCACGGCCAGGCGGTTCCAGCTGTTGATGGTGGCGATGGCCACGCTGAGGTCGACCTGTTCCTTGGGGCTGAACTCGGCGGCCAGTGCGTTGAAGTCTTCATCCGGCGCGTGGGTGTGGCTGATCAGGGTCAGGCTTTCAGCCCAAGCCAATGCAGCGCGTTCACGCGGGGTGAAGAACGGCGTTTCGCGCCAGGCTGACACGGTGTACAGGCGACGTTCGGTCTCGCCGCCTTTGCGGGCGTCGGCGGTGTGCATGTCGAGGCAGAAGGCGCAGCCGTTGATCTGCGAGACGCGCAGGCGTATCAGTTCCAGCAGTGGCAGCTCGATGGAGAGTTTGCCCACGGCGGCTTCCAGGGCGAGCATGGCTTTCATGGCGTCTGGGGAAGCGGTGTAGAAATCGGTACGGGGTTGCATGGTGATGCTCCAGGGCAGTGGGGATTGATGGCTAGGTTAGTCATCGGGCCTTGGGGGAGGAATAGCCAATTCGGGGTAAGAATGGGTGACCAATTTTTGTGAGTACATATCCGTTATTTAGGTAACGGCCGCTTATGGTTCCGCCCTTAGAGCGGCTCACTTTGGAAAAGCCGGAATGCCGGCCCAGCCCAAAGTAAGCAAAGGGCTCTTGCCCAACACTCGGCACCTCGCCTAGGCTCGGTGTGCCCGTAATCCGACAGTGATTTGGGGGGCCTAAGATCAAAATCAAAAGCAGATCAAAAGCCAGAGCCAGAGCAAACCACCCTTCAACTGATACATGAAGATCAAACTGTGGGAGGGGGCTTGCCCCCGATGGCGGTGTCAGCCAACTCATCAGTGACTGACACACTGCCATCGGGGGCAAGCCCCCTCCCACACTTTGACCGAGTACCGGCCATTCAATCCGGTCGGCTCTAAGGCCGCCGCGCTCTTGCTTTTGATCTTAGGCGCCCCGTCAAACACGCTGGCCGAACGCAGGCTTGAATCCGTGGGTAACCCGGCAGGACGCCGGGTTAGCCGCACTGGGCCATGGATGGCCCATTGCGGCGGCCCACGGATTCAAGCCGGAGAGAGGGCACACCGAGCCTAGGCGAGGTGCCGAGTGTTGGGGCAAGAGCGTTTTGCTTACTTTGCGCTCTTCAAAAGTGAGCCGCTGTAAGAGCGGAACCATAAGTAGCCGTTACCGAAGCATCGGATATGTACTCAGTCAAACCACCCGAGCCATATGCTCCCCAATCCTGCCCCTCAACCACCGCTCCGCCGGATCATTGTCATGCACCCCACTCCACACCATCGACAACTCCGCCGCATCGATCGCAAACGGCGGGTCCTGCGCCCGTAGCGACGTGCCCTCCGTCAACGCACACGCAGCATAATCCGGCACCGTCGCAATAATCTGCGTACCGGCAAGCAACGCCCGCAACCCACTGAACTGCGGCACCGCCAGTACCACCCGGCGGGTACGACCAATGCGCGCCAGGTCCAGGTCGATGTTGCCGCTCAAATCCCCCGAAAACGACACCATCGCATGGGGCCGTTCGCAGTAGTCGTCGAGGGTCAACGGTTCAACACCGTCATCCCCACGCAAGACCTTGCACGGAATATCCCGCAGTTTCTTGCGCTTGGCATTCGCCGGCAATTCCGTGGTGTAGCTCACCCCCACCGAAATCTCGCCGCTGGCCAGCAGCGACGACATCAACAGGTAATTGGCCCGACGCACCACCACGATGATCCCCGGTGCCTCTTCGCGCAGTTGGCTGAGCAACGGTGGGAACAGGCCAAATTCAGCGTCGTCCGAGAGGCCAATGCGAAACACTGCACAACTGGTGGAAGGGTCGAAATCCTTGGCACGGCTGACCGCGCCGGAAATGGTGTCCATGGCCGGTTGCAACTCCTTGAGTATCGCCACGGCGCGTGGCGTGGGTTCCATGCCCCGCCCGTTGCGCAGCAGCAACGGGTCGTCGAACAGATCGCGCAAGCGTCCCAGTGCCGCACTCACCGCCGGTTGGCCCATGAAGAGTTTTTCGGCGACCCGGGTCAGGTTCTTCTCGAACATCAACGCCTCGAAAATCACCAGCAGGTTCATGTCGACGCGGCGCAGGTCGTTGCGATTCATGATGATATCCACACGGTTGGCAAGCTCACAGATAACCACGCCAGGCGCCGGCCACATTGCACGCCTGTGCTGTCTTTTCCTGGTCGGCACCTGGCGAAATTAACAACGATTAACTCGTCAGCCGGACGGTCCGGCAACAAGATTGGCCACGTCTACACTGCATCCATCCACCGGGAACGCTCCCATCGACTGCGGATATCTGTCATGGCCCGACTCGATCAATACACCCCTCGCTTGTCCGCCACCGGGGGCCTGTGCCCCCGGCGCGAGCGCATCGCCAAGCAACTGATCCTGGCCAATCTCGGCGAAAGCCTGGCCATTGCCGACATCGCCCAGGCCTGCGCCCTGTCGCGCAGCCATTTTTCCCGTGCCTTCAAGTGCACCACCGGGCTGTCGCCGCAGGAATGGATCCGCCAACAGCGCATCCAGCGGGCCAAGGAACTGATTGCCCAGTCATCCTTGAGCCTGACGCAAATCAGCCTGGAATGCGGCTTCTGCGACCAGGCGCACTTTTGTCATATGTTCACCCGTAGCGAAGGCGTCAACCCGATGACCTGGCGAAATCACCACTCTCGCCCTAAACCGCAAGTGATCGCGGCCTAGTGGTCCTGGCCAGCCTGGCCTATGCTGGCCGCTCATCCCGTTCCGAGCATGGCCACCCATGAACGACCTCAGCGACCAGGCCGTGCATTTCGGCCCCTACCGCATCCACCCGCGCCAGCGCCTGGTGCTGGAGGCCGGTCGACCGTTGCGGCTGGGCCGGCGTGCGGTGGATATCCTGCTGATCCTGCTGGAACAGGCCGGCAATGTGGTGAGCAAGCAGGAACTGATTGCCCGCGTCTGGCCCAGGAGCGTGGTGGAAGACGGCAACCTGCGGGTGCACATGGCGGCGTTGCGCAAGGCATTGGGCGATGGCCAGGCCGGGCAGCGCTATATCGTGACCGTAGCCCAGCGGGGCTACAGTTTTGTTGCGCCACTGAGCATCGAGCCGATGACCCTGCCAACCGAAGGTGCCCCCCAACGCCCCTGCCACAATTTGCCGCTGCGCCGTACGCGCATGCTCGGCCGCCAGGCCCTGATCGACAGCCTGGTACAGCAACTGCCCGAGCAACGCTTTATCACCCTGACCGGCGCCGGCGGCATCGGCAAGACCACAGTGGCGCTGCGGGTGGCGGAATTGCTGATCGGGCACTACCGCGACGGCATCCGCTTACTGGACCTGGCGCCACTGAGCGCGCCATCGATGATCCTGCCCAACCTTGCCGCCCTGCTCGACCTTACCCACGCTGAGCACGAAGCCCTGCCCACGTTTGCGCGGCGCTTGCAGGAGCACCAGTTGCTGCTGGTGATCGACAATTGCGAACACGTGCTCGACGACATCGCCCTGATCAGTGAAACCCTGCTGCGCCACGCGCCCCGATTGCACATCCTGGCCACCAGCCGCGAGGCATTGCGCGCCGAGGGCGAACACGTGCAGCGCCTGGAGCCCCTGGCCTGCCCGCCCGCCACCGGCAACCGCGCCCAGGCGCTGGGCTACCCGGCCCTGCAATTGTTGATCGAGCGGGCCATGTCCCATCAGGACAGCTTTGAACTGAGCGAGGCCGAGCTGCCGCTGGCGATTGATATCTGCCAGCGCCTGGACGGTATTCCCCTGGCCATCGAACTCGTGGCGGCGCAGATCGAACGCTTCGGCCTGCCCGGACTGCTGGTGCAAATGGAAGACAACTTTCGCCTGCTCACGAGAGGCCGGCGCAGCGCCCTGCCCCGTCATCAAACCCTGCGCGCCACCCTGGACTGGAGCTTTGCGCTACTGACCGCCTGCGAACAGATCTGCCTGCGTCGCCTGGCGGTATTTCGCGGAGGGTTCAGCCTGGCCAGCGCAGCGGCGGTGATTGCCGGGGAGCAGATTGCACCACACGAAGTGCTGGGTTCGATCACCCAGTTGGTCGCCAAGTCCTTGCTCAATGTGGAAGCCGGCGATGACGAGATGGTCTACCGCCTGCTGGACATCACTCGCACCTATGCCCTGGAAAAACTCAGCGTCGCCCAGGAACTCCACGCTACCCGCCAGCGCCACGCCGAGCGCTGCCTGGCGCAGATGAACCAGGCCCAGGACGATTGGGAGCTGATCGCAACCCAGACCTGGATCGACCGTTATGCGCCGCTGCGCGAAGACATCCGCGCCGCCCTCGACTGGGGCCTGGGCGACCAGGGTGCGCACCTGCTGGGCATTCGCCTGACGGTGAGTGCGATGCCGTTGTGGCAGGAGTTGTCGCTGCTGCGCGAACATGGCTTGTATGTGGGCAAGGCCCTGGCGCGACTGAGGCAATCGAATGCGCCGAGCCAGCGCTTGAACATGGCCTTGCAGCTGGCGCTGGGCAGTTTTTCCTATCACACCCAGGGCGGCACGCCGCAGACCATTGCAGCATTCAGTTGCGCGCGGCGCCTGGCGGAAGCCGGCAAGGACCTGGCCGGCCAGCTACGTGCGGTATCGGGGCACATGGCGGTAAACCTGTGCTGCGGCAACTACCGGGAGGCCTTGGCGCAGAGCCTGCACTTCGACCAGCTCGGCCCCCGTGCCGAGCCTTTGCTGTCCCTCAGTGCCCAGCGCCTGCGGGTGTTGGCGCAGCACTTCGCCGGTCACCAGGCCCTCGCGCAGCACAATGCCGAGCAAGTGATCCAGCGCATGGCCCAGAGCGGCCATCTCAACCGCTTTACCCATGGCTTTGGCGTGCAGTACGACCAGAGCGTCGCCTCGCTGACCATCCTTGCACGCATCCTGTGGCTGCGCGGTTATCCGGAGCGGGCGTGGCGTACGGCGAGCCAGGCGCTGGCGCTGGCCTTGCAAATCAATCACGGTACGTCGATCTGCTACACCCTGGCATTGGCCGGGGTGGTCATCGCTCGCTACAACGGCGACAGCGCCATGGCCCACGAACACCAGGATCAACTGCTGCTGCAGGCGCAAAAGCACTCGGTGCAGTTGTTTCACACCTGGGCGCGTTGTTATGAAGGCACGCTAGCCATCGCGGATGTGCAGGGGTTGGGCCTGGTCGAGGATATCCTGGTGACCTTCAATGCAATCGAGGTCAGTGACGCGGCCTTCGAGCGCGCCAGAAGTGGCGCAGCCGGCTGGTGCACCCCGGAAATCCTGCGAGTGCACGCCGAAAGCCTGGCCGATAGCCGTGCCGCAGAAGCCCTGTTGCTGGAAGCCCTGGGCCTGGCGCGCCAGCAAGGCGCGCTGGCCTGGGAATTACGCAGTGCAACCTCGTTGGCAAGCCTGTGGCAGACGCAAGGCCGCGTAAAGGCGGCGCGCGATTTGCTGGGTTCGATCTACGCCCGCTTCACCGAAGGCTTTGCCACCCAGGACCTAGTCCGTGTACGCAGCCTGCTCGACCAGTTGCAGGACAAACGGCCGGCCTGAAAACGGCCCTAGGTAATGCCCGTAGCCCTGCTGCAAACGCGCCACCTGCAACGGGTCGCGCAGTTGTGCCAGGGCGTAGCTGCGCACGCAATTGAGCAGGCGGTAACGCGGGCTGCCTGGGCCCGGTTCCAGGGTCAGCAGCGACGCACCCACCAAGCGCCCCAGCAGGTAGGACAGGTCGGCGTGTTCCAACTCGGTCCCGGCGACCAGTTCACTCAAGGTGGGCACGGTCACGGCCATCTTGAATAAACCCAATTGCAGGAATAGCCAGCGCTCCGGCAGGCTCAGGCGCTGGTAGCTCCAGTCCAGGGCCGCCGTCAGGGATTGGTGGCGTTCCACCGCGGTGCGCCGGCCTCGGGTCAGCACCTGCAAGCCCGCGCGCAACTGCTGCTGCAAACCGCGCACACCGAGGGCATCGACTTGGGCGGCGGCCAACTCCAAGGCCAGTGGGATACCGTCCAGACGCCGACAGATGTCTCGCAGCGGCGCCAGGTCATGGAGGCGCAGCGCGAACCCTTGCTGGCCGGCACGCACCCGCGCAACAAATAACTGCACCGCCGGGTAAGCCATCGCCTGTTCGATACTGCCCATGGCCGCCGGCGCCGGGATCGCCAGCCTCGGCACACGCTGTACCCATTCACCGGGGACTTGCAGGCTCTCACGGCTGGTCACCAGCACGCTGACCTGAGGCGCGGTTTCGCGCAGCACACGCACCAGATGCCGGCAGGCGCCGAGCAGCAGGTCTGCGCCGTCGAGCACCAGCAACAGTTGGCGCGAGGCCAATTGACGGCACAGCTCGCTGGCGTGGGCGCAGGGTTCCAGGTGCAGCGCGGCAGCCAGGTCGCGCAGCATGGTCATCGGTGCTTCCACCGTGGCCAGGTCAACCCACCACACGCCGTCCCGGTAGCCCGGCAACACGCGCTGGGCCAATGCCAGGGCCAGGGTGCTTTTGCCGACACCGGCGCACCCGGTGAGGGTCATCAGGTGTTGCCCGGACAGACGCCGAACCAGCACGCCCAACACCTCGTCACGGCCCACCACCGCACTGAGCCGCGCCGTCAGGTTGTGCCGAGGCAGCGCGGCGGGCTGCGCGCCCTGCACCGGGGCTGCGAAACAGTAGCCGCGCAGAGGGTCATTAACAATGAACTGCTGCCCATCGAGCACGCGACGCAGTGCGGCGATGTGCACCCTCAGGTTGTTTTCTTCCACCACGCTGTTCGGCCAGACCCGCTCGATCAGAGTGGCTTTGCTGATGAACTGCCCGGGCGCTTCGAGCAGCGCCGTGAGGATATCCAGCGCACGCCCGCCCACAGGCACCGGCCAACCCGACTTGCTGACCAACCGCTGCTGCCGGTGAAACACATAGGCACCGAAGCGTACCGTGCCATCAGCGTCAATCGCCTGAGGATTGTTCATGTGTGCAATAGCGCTGAAACGCCCGGCCCTGGGCGTTTGCGCATCCTTTTCCGTGGGCTTGACGCTATCTTGCCAGCTACCCGTGACAGGACAATGCTGGCACAGGGAGCGATACGGACATTCGGGTGCGCGAGACGGACATTCTGTCGTTAACTGAACTGCTGTCGGTATTGGGTCGGGTTGAGGCCCAGTTTTTCACTGAACAGAAAGCGCATATGCCGCACGCTACCGAAGCCTGCGTGAAAAGCCACGGTCTTGAGCGGCAGGTCGGTGGTTTCCAGCAATTGCCGGGCGCGGTCGATGCGTGCACCTTGCAGGAAGACCATGGGCGTCATCTGCACTTCCTTGGCGAACAGCCGCGCAAAATGGCGGGCGCTCATGCCGGCCAACTCAGCCATGGACTCGATGGTGAACGGTTGGTCCAGATGCGCCAGCACATGGTTCTGTACCCGGGTAATCGTGGTTTCCTGCGGTGCCACCGCCGCCGTCATCGGGCTGAACTGCGCCTGGCCGCCCTGGCGTTTCATCACCACCAGCAACACCTTGGCCACGTCCACGGCGACTTGTTTGCCATGGTCCTGGGCCACCACCGACAGCGCCAGGTCGATGCCGGCCGTGACGCCGCCCGAAGTGATCAGGCGCCCGTCCTGCAGGTAGATGCGATCCGTTTCGACCATTGCCTTGGGAAACGCCTTGATCAGTCGCTCGGTGTAGTGCCAGTGCGTGGTCACGCGGTGACCGTCCAGCAGCCCGGCATGCCCCAGCACAAAGGCCCCGGTGCAGATCGAACCGAAGCGCCGCGCCCGCGGAGCCGCGGCCCTCAGCCACGGCAGCAGCGCCGGATGACATTCGTTATAGGCACCGGGGCCGCCGGGCACCAGCAGCAGGTCATAGGCATCCTGGGCCTGGTCCAGCAGCAGGTCAGTCTGCACGGCTACGCCATTGGAGGCGCGCAATGGACCGGGCTCGGTGCCGAGGGTGAGGATCTGGTAGTGCGCCGACGCTGGCAGGTAACGGTTGGCAATGGAAAACACCTCGAGCGGCCCTGCCATATCGAGCAGGAGGAAGTCCGGAAACAGCACCATGGCCACGGTTTTCATAGCGGGAAAGGTCCATCGGGAAGGAGTACGGCAGGCATTATGACACGCTTGAAACTGTCAACTTTAAAGCGACAGTAATTCAGTTTTCATCTTCTTAATGAATATTCCAGTAACCATTAACCTTCTTCTCAACGCAAGAGCCCTGCATGCCGCAGCCCGCTCTCACTTGAGGACAAGACCATGCTGACCCTTCGCAAAGCTTCCGAACGCGGCGCCGCCAATCACGGTTGGTTGAAGTCGTTCCACACCTTCTCGTTCGCCAACTACTGGAACCCGCAAGAACAGGGGTTTTCCGACCTGCTGGTGATCAACGATGACCGTGTCGCCGCCGGCAAAGGTTTCGGCCAGCACCCACACCGCGATATGGAGATCTTCTCTTATGTGCTCGAAGGCGCCCTGGAACACAAGGACACCCTGGGCACCGGCTCGGTGATCCGCCCCGGCGATGTGCAACTGATGAGCGCCGGCAGCGGCGTGGCCCACAGCGAGTTCAACCACAGCCAGACCCGTGGCGTGCACTTCCTGCAAATCTGGATCGTGCCTGCCGTGGCCGGTGCCGAACCACGCTACCAGCAGGAACACTTCAGCGAGGCCCAGAAGCGTGGGCGCCTGCAGTTGATCATCTCGCCGGACGGTGCCGATGGCTCCCTCAGCGTGCGCCAGGACGCACGGGTGTATGCCGGGCTGTTCAACGGTGATGAAACCGCGACCCTGGACCTGCCGCCCGATCGCCATGTGTACCTCCATGTGGCCCGGGGCAGCGTTGAAATCAACGGCCAGCGCTTGCGCGAAGGCGACGGCGCCCGGGTGCGGGATGAACGGCAGATCCGCTTGAGCCACGGTGAAGATGCCGAGGTGCTGGTGTTCGACCTGCGCCCGCAGGAACTGCCGCAGATGCCATGACCGGCCCCGCGATGGCTCGCAAAAACGAGCCATCGCTGGCGTCGATAGTCACCATCAGCCCAATGAAGTTCTCTTGAAAAATGCAACGCGTAACATCAACCCCATACCAGGCAACACCCCAACCAACACACTCGGAGCACACTCTCATGAAACGCCAAATCTTGCTTAGCCTCGCTTTCTCGGTACTCGCTGCCAATGCTTTTGCCCACCCGGTCGTGGCTGAAGGCGGTTCGGATCGCCTGATTGAAAGCCGCGTCGCCGAGGGTGGTGCTGACCGCCTGCAAGGCAACCGTGTTGCCGAAGGTGGTTCGGACCGCCTGCTGGAACGCCGTGTCGCGGAAGGTGGTGCTGACCGTCTGCAAGGTAACCGCGTAGCCGAAGGTGGCGCTGACCGCTTGCAGGAACGTGGCCTGGCCGAAGGCGGTGCTGATCGTCTGCAGGAACGTGGACTGGCCGAAGGCGGTGCTGATCGCCTGCAAGGCAACAACGCATAATCCCGCGCTGTTTGCGGGAACCCCAAACCGGCCTGATCCGCCGGTTTTTTTTCGCCTGTGGACGCTTGATGGACCTGATCGGCGCGACCACCAATTAGGCGACACCGACCCGTTAAAATCCAGGCCCTCAGTGCCGGGGAAAATACAACGTTATCCAAGGTCAGCCTTGGCGCATGCAAAACCGGTGGATAATTCGCCCGGACATTAAAAATGCAATTAATTGATATCTAATCATTTTTATAATTTAACATTTTAATAATTAGGTTAGAACCAATCGGCATTTTACAGACCCCGCCCCTGCCCCTACTTTGGACGCGAATAACCGACCCCCTGCCCGGTGGAGGTGGTAATCACACCCAAGACAAGGACAGACCATGAGCATCGAATTCATCGGCTACATTGGCGGCCATCACGCTTCCGAGATCCATCCGCGCAGCGGCCCTACCCTGCAACCCGACTATGTCGAGAGCGTGGCCCGCGCCCACGAAGAGGCCGGTTTCGACCGTGCCCTGGTGGCCTTCCACTCCAACAGCCCGGACAGCACGCTGATCGCCTCCCACGCCGCCAGCGTGACCACCAGGCTGCAATTTCTCATCGCCCATCGCCCCGGTTTCGCCCAGCCCACACTGGCCGCGCGCCAATTCACCACCCTTGATGTATTCAACGGCGGGCGTACGGCGGTGCACATCATCACCGGCGGTGACGACCGCGAACTGCGCGCCGATGGCAGCCATATCGGCAAGGACGAACGCTACGCCCGCACCGACGAATACCTGAGCGTGGTACGCCAGGAATGGACCAGCGAACAGCCCTTCGACTTCAAGGGCACCTACTATCAGGTCGAAGGTGCGCACTCCACGGTGAAGTCGCCGCAGCAGCCGCATATCCCGCTGTATTTCGGCGGCTCGTCCAAAGCCGCAATCGAAGTGGCGGGCAAGCATGCCGACGTGTATGCGCTGTGGGGCGAAACTTACGAGCAGGTGCGCGAGATCGTGACCCAGGTACGCGCCGAAGCAGCCAGGCATGGGCGTACGATCCGTTTCAGCTTGTCGTTGCGGCCGATCCTCGCCGAGACCGAAGAGCTGGCATGGGCCCGGGCCGAGCGCATCCTGCAGCAGGCGACCGAGCTGGCCGAGAAAAACGGCTTTGTGCGGCGTGAACCGCCCAACGAAGGCTCGCGCCGCCTGCTCGCCGCGGCGGCTCAAGGTGCCCGGCTGGATAAACGCTTGTGGACCGGGATTGCCGGGTTGCTCGGTGCACAGGGCAATTCCACCTCGCTGGTGGGCACCGCTGAGCAGGTCGCGGAAGCCTTGGTGGATTACTACGACCTGGGGATCACCACGTTCCTGATTCGTGGGTTCGACCCGCTCAATGATGCGATCGATTACGGCAAGCGCCTGATCCCCCTCACCCGCCAATTGATCGCAGAACGCGAACAGGCACAACAAGTAGCCTGAGAAAAACACAAAAACCTATGTGGGAGGGGGCTTGCCCTCTCCCACATCAAGCTCAGTTTTTGTAGTCGGTATCGCTACGCTCCAACTGCCGGACCAGCGCATTCCAATGCCGCGCCACGCCCGGACCTTCGCCGCTGGCGTGCGCCTTGGCCTGTTGCTCGACTTTGCCCACCACTTCCTGCGGCGGGAAGATCAACTCCGCATTCCCCGCTGCCTGGGCTGCAATCTGGATATTGCAGGCCCGCTCCAGTTGCTGCAGTTGCTGAAACGCATGCTCTACGCTGACGCCCGCGGTCAACAACCCATGATTGCGCAGGATCATCACACTTTTGTCGCCCAGGTCAGCGACCAACCGCTCGCGCTCGTCAAGGTCGAGGGCAATCCCTTCATAACCGTGATAGGCCACGCGCCCGGAAAAACCGATGGAGTGCTGGGAGATCGGCAGCAAGCCGTCTTTTTGCGCCGATACCGCAATGCCGTCCCGGGTGTGGGTGTGCAGCACGGCTTGCAGGTCGTGACGCGCGCCATGAATGGCGCTGTGGATCACATAGCCGGCGTAGTTGATGCCCAGGCCCGTCGGGTCATCCACGATAGTGCCGTCGAGGTCGACCTTGACCAGGTTGGACGCACTGATTTCATCGAACAGCAGCCCAAAGGCATTGATCAGGAAATGCTCCTCCGGGCCCGGCACGCGGGCGGAGAAGTGGGTATAGATGTGGTCGGTCCACTTGTATAAGGCCGCCAGACGATAGGCGGCGGCCAGCTTGACGCGCACTTCCCATTCTTCTGGCGTGACGCGTTGTCGGACGGTGTTGCTGGAAACGCTGGAAATCGAGGTGACGCTGCTCATGGCAAAACTTCCTGAATGGCCTTAAGGACTTCCAGGCAAGCCTAGGGGATGCAAAAAAATAATAAAAAGCACATTTTAATCTAAGCTAATTATTATTTTTTTTCATATCATGCAGCCTCCTTGATCTTGTGCAACGAGGCAGCGACCAGCTTGCCAAACGCATCCACCGGCCCCTGCAGGTTGCCCAGGAAATGCGGATAGATCAGCCACAGATCCATCACCGGCTTGAAGTCCTTGAGCGGCATCACCGCCAGGTGTTCGCGATGGGCGCTGCGCTCCAGCAACGGTCGCGGCACCAACCCCAGGCCCAGGCCGTCCGCCACCAGGCCCAATTGCAGCTCGGTGCCGAAGGTTTCCAGGTTGACCCGCAACGCCAGGCCCTGGTCAGACAAGGTGCGCTGCAGACCGGCGCGGAAGCCGCAACCATCCGGGTTGAGAACCCAGCCGTTCTGGTACACATCCGCCAGCTTGCACGGCTTCTTCGGCAACTGCGCCTTGGCGCACACCACCACCAGTTCCATCTTGCCGATGGACTCGCCGACGATGTTGTCCGGGAAAATCTTGCCCGCCGGGAACAACGCCGCCGCCGCATCCAGCTCGCCGCGCTCGATCTTGCCCACCAGTTGGCTGCCCCACCCCGTAGCGACCTGGGCACGCAGGTCGGGGTATTCGGTGCGCAGGTGCTTGAGGGCATCCAGCAGCACCACGTCGCCGATGGTCTGCGGCACGCCCAGGCGCAACAGGCCAGTGGGGGGTGCATCAGTGGCTACCAATTCGCGCAGCGCGTCCATCTCGCGCAGGATCAACCGGCACTGCTCGTAGACGCGGGTGCCGATCAACGTGGGCTTGAGGGGCTTGGTGTTGCGGTCGAACAACTCTACCCCCAATGCCTGCTCGAAGTTCTGCACGCGACGGGTAATGGCCGGCTGGGTCAGTTGCAACGACTCGGCGGCGTGGCTGATGGACTGGCAACGAATCACTTCGACAAAGGCATCGATATCGTCAATTTTCATTTGGGCCGCACATAGAGAACAGTCATTAAGATGTGTGCGAAGCATAGTTGCAGGAAAGCCGCCTGGATAGCCCGCGCTGTGATCGATAACGTCTAACGCTATTCAGACCAGTTCTAAATTACCTTCAGCTATAAGCTAATCATTAAAAAATAGCATATTAACTATAAACATTATGCTTAGATAAACCCATCACCACCGACCGCACGATGGAACTGTCATGACCCAGGCCCGACACCCCGAGAGACTCAGAGCCTTCATAGGCGCCCTGGCGGAATTGATCGACGGTAATCCACGCGAAGGCGACCTGCTGCACCGTGGCGGCAAGCTGCTGGCGCAACTGGTCAGCCACGACGACTGGCTTCCCGACGAATTCGCCCAACCCGATCCCGAGCGCTACCAGCAGTTCCTGCTGCATGCCGATTCACGCCAGCGTTTCAGTGTCGTCAGCTTTGTGTGGGGGCCGGGGCAAAGCACACCGATCCATGACCACCGGGTATGGGGCCTGATTGGCATGCTGCGCGGCTCAGAGTTTTCCCAAGGGTTTGAACGCGCCCCTGACGGCAGCCTGGTGGCTGAAGGCAAGCCGATACGGCTGGTGCCGGGCCAGGTTGAAGCGGTGTCGCCCAAGGTCGGCGACATCCACCAGGTGAGCAACGCCCATAGCGACCAGGTGTCCATCAGTATCCATGTGTACGGCGCCAATATCGGTGCGGTGCGCCGCGCGGTGTACCAGCCCGACGGCAGCGAGAAACTGTTTATCTCCGGTTATTCCAACGCCTTTCTCCCGAATATCTGGGATTTGTCCAAAGAAAAGAGCCCTGCCCTATGACCACCCTCTCCACCCGCAGCTTTGCGCGGATTCGCCAAGCCCTGTTGGACCAAGAAGAAGTCGCCCTGATCGATGTGCGCGAAGAAGCGCCGTTCGCCGAATCCCATCCACTGTTTGCCGCGAACATCCCGCTGTCCAAGCTGGAACTGGAGGTGTATGCGCGCATTCCGCGGCGCGATACCCAGGTCACCGTGTATGACAATGGTGAAGGCCTGGCTGCCCGCGCTGCCGAACGCCTGGTTGCCTTGGGCTACACCCAGGTCAGCCTGCTTGAAGGAGGCCTGGACGGTTGGCGCAAGGCCGGTGGCGAGCTGTTCATCGACGTCAACGTACCGAGCAAGGCGTTCGGCGAACTGGTGGAAAGCGAACGCCATACGCCGTCCCTGGCCGCTGAAGAGGTGCAGGCGCTGCTCGACAGCCAGGCCGACGTAGTGGTGCTCGACGCCCGGCGTTTCGACGAATACCAGACCATGAGCATTCCCACCGGCATCAGCGTGCCGGGGGCCGAACTGGTGTTGCGCGCCCGCGAACTGGCGCCGGACCCGGCCACCCGCATCATCGTCAACTGCGCCGGGCGTACCCGCAGCATTATCGGCACTCAGTCGCTGATCAATGCCGGCGTGGCCAATCCGGTGTCGGCCCTGCGCAACGGCACCATCGGCTGGACCCTGGCCGGGCAGAAGCTTGCCCATGGCCAATCTCGACGTTTTGCGCCGACCAGCGAGGAGCATCGCCTGGCCGCCGCCATCGATGCACGCCGCGTGGCCGACAAGGCCCGCGTTGGCCGTGCCACCCTGAGCGACCTGCGTGCCTGGCAGCAGGACACCACACGCACCACCTACCTGTTCGATGTACGCACCCCGGAAGAATTCGAAGCCGGCCACCTGCCAGGCGCGCGCTCCACACCGGGCGGGCAACTGGTGCAGGAAACCGATCACGTTGCCAGCGTGCGCGGTGCGCGGCTGGTGCTGGCGGATGACGACGGCGTACGCGCGAACATGTCTGCGTCCTGGCTGGCCCAACTGGGCTGGGAAGTGCATGTGCTGGATGACCTGCAAGCGGAACACTTCAGCGAGCAAGGTACCTGGGTCGCGCCGGTGCCGGCGCCGCCCCAGGCCGAACCGATCAGCCCCTCTACCCTCGCCGACTGGCTGGCCCACGGCGACACCGTGGTACTGGATTTCACCGCCAGCGCCAACTATGTGAAGCGCCATATTCCCGGAGCCTGGTGGGTACTGCGTGCGCAACTGCCCCAGGCCCTGGCCAAGGTGCCCGCCGCCCAGCGCTACGTGCTGACCTGCGGCAGCAGCCAACTGGCGCGCCTGGCGGTGGCTGAAGTCGAAGCCCTTACCGGCAAGCCAGTGTTCCTGCTGCAGGACGGCACCGCCGGCTGGATCAACGCGCAACTGCCGCTGGAAGAAGGCGAAACCCACCTGGCCTCGCCGCGTATCGACCGCTACCGCCGCCCGTACGAAGGCACCGACAACCCCAGGGAAGCCATGCAGGCCTATCTTGACTGGGAATTCGGCCTGGTCGACCAGTTGGCACGCGACGGCACCCACGGTTTCCATGTGATCTGACCCACCCCGTACATGTGATGGAATCCGACCCCTTCTCCAGGCGGAGGTATCCCTTGAAACACCACAAACGCCTGGAGTTTGCCCCATGCTCTACACCACCCCTTTCAAACGCGTGCTCCTGGGCACCGCCCTCGCCCTTGGCCTGATCGGCAGCGCCGCTGCCGCTGACCTGCAACCGCTGCGGGTGGCCAACCAGAAATCGACGATCAAGGCGCTGCTGGAAGCCTCCGGCGAAACCCGGAACGTGCCTTACACAATCCAGTGGTCGGAATTCCCGTCTGCCTCACCGTTGGGCGAAGCACTCAACGCCGGTGCCGTGGACATCGGCGCCCTCGGTGATGCGCCGTACGTGTTCGCCCTCGGTGCCGGTGCGTCTCTCAAGGTGGTCAGCATCATCCACTCCGAAGGGCGCAACACCACCGCCCTGGTCGTGCCCAAGGACTCACCGATCAAGACCGTTGCCGACCTCAAGGGCAAGAAGATCGTCACCGGGCGTGGTTCCATCGGCCATTACCTGGCGATCAAGGCCCTGGCCACCGCCGGCCTGACCACCCGGGACGTGCAGTTCATTTTCCTGCTGCCCAGCGAATCACGCCTGGTGCTGAATAACGGCACCGCCGACGCCTGGGCCACCTGGGACCCGTACACCACCGTAGTGACCTCGCAAAGCCAGGCACGCGTGCTGGTCAGTGGCAATAAACTGCTGAGCAACCACCTGTACCTTGCCGCCACTAGCCAGGCCATCGCCGACAAGCGCCCGCAGCTCGACGACTTTGTCGCCCGCGTTGACCGCGCCTATGCCTGGGCCAATACCCACCCCGATGAATACGCCGCCGCCCAGGCCAGGATCACCGGCCTGCCGCTGGACGTGCACGTGACGGTAGCCAAGGACACCCGCCTGAACCCGGTCACGATCGACGACGCAGTGATCAGCGGCCTGCAAGCGACCGCCGACACCTATCAACAGGAAGGCCTGCTGCTCAAGCACATCGACGTGTCGCAGGGCTTCGACAAGAGCTTCAACGCCAAGCGTGTCCCCTTCAACCAAGCCTCGCGCTAAAAGGAGCAGCACATGAGCAAGCCACGTCATTTGAAACTGGGAGCCATGGTCCATGGCGTCGGTCACGGCTGGGGCGAATGGCGCCACCCGCAGGCCCAACCAAATGCCAGCACCAGCTTCGGCTTCTACAAGCAGCAGACTGAATTGGCCGAAGCCGCCAAGTTCGACTTCGTGTTCATCGCCGACAGCCTGCATATCCACGCCAAGTCCAGCCCGCATTACCTCAATCGCTTCGAACCACTGACGATCCTGTCGGCACTCGCCGCAATCACCACACATATCGGCCTCGTCGCCACGGTGACCGTCAGCTACACCGAGCCTTACCAGGTGGCGCGCCAGTTCGCGTCCCTGGACCATATCAGCGGCGGTCGCGCCGGTTGGAACGTGGTCACCTCGTGGCTCAGCGGCACCGCCGACAACTTCGGCAAGGCCGAGCACCCGCCCCACGCCGTGCGGTACCGCATCGCCAAGGAGCACCTGGATACCGTCAAGGGCCTGTGGGACTCCTGGGAAGACGACGCCTTCACCTACAACAAACAGTCCGGCGAATTTTTCGCCCCAGGCAAGCTGCATGCACTCAACCACAAGGGCGATTTCTTCTCGGTGAAAGGCCCGCTGAACATCGCGCGTTCTCGCCAGGGCCAGCCGGTGATTTTCCAGGCCGGCACCTCGGAAGACGGGCGCAACTTCGCGGCGCAGAACGCCGATGCGATCTTTGTGCACGTGGACAGCATCGAAGAAGGCCTGGCCTATTCCCAAGACCTGAAACGCCGCGCCAAGGGCTTTGGCCGCGATCCGCAAAGCCTGTCGATCCTGCCGGGCATCCGCCCGATTGTCGGCCGCGACGAGGCCGAAGTGGAAAGCCGCTACCAGCAGGCCGTGGAGCTGGTCACCGTGGAAGATGCCATCGTCGCCCTCGGCCGCCCGTTCAATGACCACGATTTCAGCCAATACCCGCTGGACGCGCCGTTCCCGGAACTGGGGGACCTGGGGTCCAACAGCCAGAAAGGCGGCTCCGACCGCATCAAGCAACTGGCCAGGGACGAAGGCTTGACCCTGCGCGAAGTGGCCCTGCGTTTCTCGCGGCCCAAACGTGATTTTGTCGGCACCCCGGAACAGGTCGCCGATGCGATCCAGACCTGGTTCGAGCGCGGCGCCAGTGACGGTTTCATCATCAACTCGGTGCTGCCGGATGGCTTGCAGTACTTCACCGAACTGGTGGCGCCGGTGTTGCAACAACGCGGCCTGCTGCGCAGCGAATACAGCGGCCAGACCCTGCGCGACAACCTGGACCTGGAAGTGCCGGTGAACCGCTACAGCGTCGCCGCCGAGGTTGAAGCGCAGCAAGAGGCGCTGGCATGAGCCAATCCTCGCAGCCCTCCTTGCGCTCCGTGGAAGTCGCCCACTTCGACGCCTTGCTCGAACGCCTCACCACCGAGCTGGCCAGCACCGCCCATCTCTACGACGAGAGCGGCGCTTTCCCTCACGCCAACTTCAAGTTGCTGCACGAACACGGCCTGCTCGCCCTCACCGTGCCCAAGACCCTGGGCGGCGGCGGGGCCAGCCTGTCCCAGGCACGCAAGGCGATCAGTGCGATTGCCAAGGGCGAGCCGTCCACTGCGCTGATCCTGGTGATGCAATACCTGCAACACACCCGCCTGCAAGACAGCAAGACCTGGCCCGTGCACCTGCGCAGGCAAGTGGCCGTAGACGCGGTGCGCAATGGCGCCTTGATCAACGCCCTGCGCGTCGAACCCGACCTCGGCACTCCGGCCCGTGGCGGGCTGCCGGCGACCACCGCCGTGCGCACCGCCGAGGGCTGGCGCATCAGCGGGCGCAAGATCTACTCCACCGGCAGCCACGGCCTGAGCTGGTTCAGCGTGTGGGCCCGCAGTGACGACGCCGACCCGCTGGTGGGCGCCTGGCTGGTGCCCAAGGACAGCCCCGGCGTGAGCATCATCGACACCTGGGACCACCTGGGCATGCGCGCCACTTGTAGCCATGAAGTGGTGCTCGACAACGTGCTGGTGCCGCTGGACCACGCTGTCAGCGTCAGCCCCTGGAGTGCGCCGGCGCCAGAGTTGGACCCCGAGGGCTTCCTGTGGATGTCAGTGTTGTTGTCCTCGGTGTACGACGCCGTGGCCCAGGCCGCCCGGGAATGGCTGGTGAACTGGCTGGAGGAGCGCCAACCGTCCAACCTCGGTGCGGCGCTGTCGACCCTGCCACGCTTCCAGGAAACCGTTGGCCATATCGACACCCTGCTGTTTGCCAATCGCAGCCTGCTCGACGCTGCTGCCGAGGGCCACACCCCGGCCGCCAACGCCGCGCAATTGAAGTACCTGGTAACGAACAACGCGATCCGCGCCGTGGAGCTGGCCATCGAAGCCTCGGGCAACCCGGGCCTGTCGCGCCATAGCCCGCTGCAACGGCACTACCGCGACGTGTTGTGCAGCCGCGTGCATACCCCACAGAACGACGCGGTATTACAAGGTGTCGGCAAGGCCGCCTTCGCCCAACGCCACAAGGAGCGCACATGAGCCAGGTGATTATCGCCAGCCAGCTGGACGAGGATTACAACGAGGTGATCCGCCAGCGCCTGGCGTCGATCCATCCCGAAGCCCAGGTGATCGGGGTGCCCGTCGGGGTGCCCAGCGACCTGCCGCCCCAGGCGAATATCCTGCTGCTGCGCCCGATCAACGTGCGCGGCTACACCGCCCCGGACACTCCGCCACCCGGTTGGCCCTACGGCGCACAGTGGGTGCACCTGGTGTCGTCGGGCATCGACTTCTACCCGCAGTGGCTGTTCAACGGCCCTCCGGTGACGACATCGCGTGGCAGCGCCGCCGACAACCTGGCCGAATTCGCCCTGGCGGCGATCTTTGCCGCGTCCAAGCACCTGCCGGCCATCTGGGTCAAGGATGACCAGTGGCACTTCACCCCGCTGCGCCCGCTCAAGGGCACCACACTGGGCATCCTGGGGTTTGGAGCGATTGGCGAACGCCTGGCGCAAAAGGCGCTGGCCCTGGGCATCAGGGTGGTGGCGCTGCGTCAAAGCCCGGCGCCGTTCAGCGCAGGCGTGGAAGCCGCCAGGGACATCCACGACCTGTTCGCCCGCGCCGATCACCTGGTGGTGGCGGCGCCGCTGACCGAGGCCACGCGGCATATCATCAACCGCGACGTCCTCGCCAGCGCCAGGCCGGGGTTGCACCTGATCAACATCGCACGGGGTGGGTTGCTGGATCAGGAGGCGTTGCTGCAAGCGCTGGACAATGGGCAGGTTGGTTTGGCGTCGCTGGACGTGACCGAGCCGGAGCCATTGCCGCTGGGGCATCCGTTGTACACCCATCCGCAGGTAAGGCTGTCGCCGCACACCTCGGCGATTTCCACCCGCAGCAAGGAGGAAATCGCCGATACGTTCCTGGCGAACCTGGCGCGGTATGCTGCCAATGTTGAGCTGTACAACCGTGCCAATTGATCGTCGCTTACTTGATGCGGTAATGGAAGGTATTGCGCACCGCCGGCACCGCAACAGCCTTGCCATCGACGATCCTCGGCTGGTAACGGAAGGTATTCGCCGCCGCCAGTGATGGCCGCATGAACAGCGGGTGGCAGCCGTCCAGCACCCTGGGGTTTTCCACGCGGCCCTGGGTGTTGACGGTGTACTCCACCGAACAATCGCCTTCGATGTTTTTGTCCAGGGCACGCTCGGGGTAGTCCGGCGCTTCCTTGCTCAAGGGCTGGTACTGGCGGCTGTCGAACGCCGGTGCCGCAGCCGGTGTCGCGGCCCGCGCTGTTTCAGCGGCCAGGCGCTGCTGGTCAGCACGCTGTTGTGCCTGCTCACGATTGTGCTGTTCAGTGGCCAGCCGTTGCTGCTCCTGCTGCTTTTCTTCGACGCGTTTGCGCGCCAGGGCGGCCTTTTCGAGTTTGCGCGCCTGGATCTGCGGATCGAGCGTGGGCTTTACCGGTACGGGAACCGCGACGGGCTCCGGGGGTGTGACGGCCACCGGTTCAGGCGCTGGAGCTGGAGCTGGAGCTGGAGCTGTCGCCGCCGGCAGCATCACCAGTTGGGTATGCATCACCCTGGGGGCCTCCACTGGCGGTACTTCCGTGGACCAGCCAAGCATCAATGCGGCCAACACCCCCACATGCAGCGCCACCGCCAGGCTGGCCGCCAAACTGTTTCGCCAGAATCCGGAAGGCCTCCGGGAAGGCATCGTCAGCGTCGGACTGTGCATGATCATCGCCGTCATTGCGGGGCCTCGGTCACCAGCCCCAGGTTGCTCACCCCACCCTTCTGCAACACCGCCATGGCCGCGACCACACGGCCGTAACCGGCGTTATCGTCGGCGCGGATGTACACCTGGGTGTCGCTGCGCGCCGCCACCACCTGCATGACCTTGGCGCCCATTTCGTCGAGGGTCACCGCGCTGTCGGTCTGGTGCCGGGTGTCGAGTTCACCGCCGAGGTTCCAGTAGTAGCCGCCATCGGCCTTCACCGACAGCGTGAGGATCTGCTGGCGGGTGTCGGTGGCCAGTGCCTCGGCGGCGACCTTGGGCAGCTCGATCTTCACGCCCTGGGTGAGCATCGGTGCGGTGACCATGAAGATCACCAGCAGCACCAGCATCACGTCGATATAGGGCACCACGTTCATCTCGGCCTTGGGCCCGTGCTTGCGTTGCGGCCTTGCTAACATGAAATCGCTCCTGTTCAGGCGGCCACGGCCAGGTGGCTCGACGTGCCGCGCAGCGTGCGGTGCAGGCGTACTTGCAGTTCGTTGCCGAAGGCGTAGTAACGGGTGAGCAAGGTCTGGCCGCGTGCCGCAAAGCGGTTGTAGGCGATCACCGCCGGGATGGCCGCGAACAGGCCGATAGCCGTGGCGATCAGCGCTTCGGCGATGCCCGGCGCGACCGTCGACAGCGTGGCCTGCTGCACCTGGGACAGGCCGATGAACGAATTCATGATGCCCCATACGGTGCCGAACAGGCCGATGTAGGGGCTGACCGAACCCACCGTCGCGAGGAATTGCAGACCTTTTTCCAACTCGATTTCCTGTTCGGTGATCGCCACCTGCACGGCGCGCTCGACACCGTCCAGCACCGCCGGATCATGGCTGTGCAGGTGCTGGTATTCCTGAACGCCGGCGATAAAGATCGGCGCAATACCGCCCTCGCCCGCCTGCACGGTGTCGCGGTACAGCGGTTGCAAGTCCGGCGCAGCACGAAAGCGCTGCACAAAGCCATTCAACTGGCGCTCCAGGCGCCGCAGCACACTGCCGCGCTGGATGATCAGGTACCAACTGAGCAAGGAGGCCAGCAGCAAGGTGATCATCACCGCCTTGACCAACAGGCTGGCGTCGCTGATCAAGCCCCAGATCGTCATATGTTCCATCGTCGCGTGCATGGTGAAGCTCCTATTCGATAAAAAAGTGATGACCGGGTGATGACGGCTCAGGGCAACTTCAGCGCGCGAGTCACCTCGGCCCACGGCACCAACTTGAAGTTCTGGGTCTGCTCGGGCATGCGCTTGCGCCCGTCCTGCACCACCAGCATGCCTTGGCTCCACGGCCCGCCGAGGTTGAGGGCGGTGACTTCCAGGCCATCGGTTTCCGAGGCTCCATCGATCCCGGCCGGCGCATTCAGGCCGACGCGGAAGGCACCGTGGGTCGCGAACGGCGGCTCGGCATCCAGCACCAGGTAGCTGTCATTGCCCTGGCTGGAGATCACCAGGTAGTCGCGCTTGTCGCTCTGGTACAACGCCAGGCCCTCGACATCGGCGTGCAGCTGCGGGCCGACCTTGATCACGCTGGTGAGGGTGGCCGGCTGGTCGGCACGGGCATCCACCGCCCAGACACCGACGTCTTCTTCCCCGATAAACAGGCGCTGGCGCTGGTCATCGGCCACGCAACCCTCGGGCTGGCTGTCGACCTTGAACTGGCGCACCAACTCGCCCTGCACACGACCATCCGGTGCGCTGAGGCGGTATTGCAGGAAGGTGCCGTCCTTGCCGTTGGCGATCGCGTAGATCTCGCCACTGGCGGGCTGGTACAGGCAGATACCGTAGATCTCCTTGAGCGGTGTCGGCACTTCACCGGCTTCGCGCAGTTCGCCGCTCTGGCGGTCAATGCTGAACAGGCTCAGGCTGTTGTGATCGCGATTGCTCGCCACGGCCAGGTCGACAGTCTGCGCGCCGAGCTTGAAGTCGGGGCGTACGTCGACATTGTTGAGACGGCCCACCGCCAGCTCCTGCAACAGCTTGCCGTCAAGGTCGTAGGCCAGCAGGCCCTGCTTCTTGTTGGTGCCGAGTACGCGGCTTTTTTCCGGTTGCGCGGGGTGAACCCAGATCGCCGGGTCATCCGCCGCGTCGCCCTGGCGACCGACCGGGTCGGTCTGCCGTACGGCGGCGACTTCCGGCAGTACCGGTCCAGCCGTCACGGGTCTGGCTTTCCAGTCGAGCCTGCCCTGGTAAAGCTTGCCATTGTCGTCATCGCGCACCAGCAGTTGCTGACCGTTGACGCTGAGTTGTTCCGGCTCCTTGAGGCCTGGCAGCGTCAGGCTCGATTGTTCGACCCAGCGCTTGCCGGTGTGCTGGAACAGGTGCAACTGGGCCGTCTTCGGATCGAGGGCGACCATCCCGCCCGGCACCAGCGCCATGGCGCCCGCTTCACGCCTGGGGTTGTCGAACAGCGCTACCGGCGTGCGCTTGACCTCGGCTTCCGGGTGCGCCGGGTAGGCCCACCAGCCGACGTTTTGTTCATTCACCACCAACTGATGGGTTGTGTCATCCACCTGGCAGAACTGCGCCGACGGCGGCAACGGCAGACCGCGTACGCGCTGGGGTTCGCTGAGCAGTGTGGCGCCATTGCCCACCAGCCATTGCTCGCCCTTGCCCTCTTCACCCACCAGGAACACAAACAGGTGGGCGGCGCCGTCGCGGTACAGACACAGGCCGTTTACCGGGTAGTCGCGAGCGGGCAGGTACAGCGGTGTGCCAAAGGTTTTGGCGGACGCGTCAAGGTTGATCAGCACGGCTTGCTGGCGGTCGTTGTCGAGGCTGGCGACCAGTACCTGGGTGCCGGCAGCGCGGGTGTCGAGGCTGCTGAAGTTGCCGTTGAAACGGGCGAGTTCGGTGCCTTTGGCGTCGAGCAGTTGCAGGCCGTTGCGGGTGCTGGCGGTGAGGCGCTCGGTGCTGCTCAGCACGGCCATGGCCTCGGCATTGAGGCTGGGTGCCCAAGGGGTCAGGGCCAGGTCCGTGGCCATTGCCGGCGCACAGAGGGTCAATGCCATTAGCAGGTACAGCCTGGAAATCTTCATGTACGGCTCAATCCGTCAAAAACAATGGAGATCCAATGTGGGAGGGGGCTTGCCCCCGATAGCAGTGTGTCAGTCAACACAGATGCCAGCTGGGCCACAGCCATCGGGGGCAAGCCCCCTCCCACATTGGAATGGAGGTGTGGGTTAGAAGTGGGTGAAGGTCAGGCCCAGCTTGTAGGTCGGGCCGTACTCTTCGTATTGGCCGTTGTAGCTGCGGTGGCCGGTGTAGACGAAGTACGACTCATCGGTGAGGTTCTGCGCTTCGAAGCTGACTTGCAGGTTCTTGGTCAGCGAGTAGCGCGCGCTGAAGTCGACAAAGGTCTGCGCGTCCACATGCAGGTCGTGGGCCTTGTCGTTGATCGACGCCAGCTCAAAGAGGTAGGCCGATTTGTAGTTGGCCGACAGGCGCAGACTGAGCGTGTCGTCTTCCCAACCGAGCATCAGGTTGCCGACGGTGTCGGACTGGTTGGGCAGGCTGATGTGGCGCTTGCGGTTCGTACCACTGGCACTGTCGAAACCTTCGATGTCGGCGCTGGAGCGGCTGAACGTAGTGTTGGCGCCGATCAGCAGGCCGTTCCACGGCGCGGGCAGCCAGTCGAACTTCTGTGAGTAGGCCAGCTCCAGGCCGTAGAGCCTGGCGCTGTCGCCGTTGGCGTAGGTGTGGGCCTCGGCGAAGTTGGTCCAGGCGCCGGTGCCGGCCAGGTCGGTGTTGTAGACGAAGTTCTTGATGTCCTTGTAGAACACGAACGCCGAGACGGTGCCGGCGCGGCCCATGAAGTGCTCGATGCCCAGGTCCAGGTTGCTCGACTCCAGGGGCTTGAGGTCCGGGTTGCCGAAGGTGGCTTCGTCATCATCGATCACAAAACCCGGCGCCAACTGGCCAAAGGTCGGGCGGACCACGGACTTGGTCCAGGCCGCGCGCACCTGGGTGTTCTTGTCGATCTGGTAGCGCGCATGCAGGCCCGGCAGCCAATGGTGATAGCGGCGCTGGGTGTCGGTCGGGGTGAACACGCCATCGGTGGCGCCGGTGCCCTTGGCTTCGAACTCGGTGCCTTCGTAGCGCAGGCCAGCGATGAAGCGCCAGTCGTCGATGTCAACGGTGTTCATCAGGTAGCCGGCGTTGATGTCTTCGCGAATGGTGAAGTCGTTGACCCGGGATTCGGTCTCGTCGTAGAAGTCCGCCGGGTTGAGGCCGCCTATCAGCTGCTTGATCGCGCTGGGGCTGATGCCGGGGCCGTAGCTGCCCAGGCGGTAGTCGACAGTGCCCTTCTGGAACTGGCTGAGATTGAGCTGGTCGGCAGTGAAGCCGAGGGTGTCGAAGTCTTTGTAGACCCAGGCCTCCAGGTCGTTGTCCTTGTTGCGGCGGCTGACCTTGCCGCCAAATTTGACCTGGGACGCATAGCCGCTCAGGTCGTAGTCGCGGGCCAGGTCCAGGCGCAGGTTTTTCTCGGTGTCCTGGGTGTTCTGTTTTTCCCAGTCGACTTTGTCGAGGCTGAAGTTGCGCGCGTCGTAGAAGGCGCTGCCGATGATCGGGCGTGGCTTGTCCTTGTCATGGAAACCACTGTTGGCAAAGTCGCCGCCGTCAAAGGTGGCACCGGCGATGTGCGCCGGGCTGTCTTCGCTGGATTGGCTGTAGCCGGCCTGGCCGCTCAGGGTCCACAGGCCGAGCATGCGTTCGCCGCCGAATACGTAGGACTGGATTTCCTGGGTCTCTTCGCGGTTCTTCAGCTTGCGCTTGCCCTCGGCATCGCCCAGTTGGCCGGGGGCCTGCGGGTCGGCGAATTCGAGGCTGGTGGAGTTGCGGGTTTCGGTGTCTTTGTAGCGGCTGTAGAGAGTGCGCAGGTAGTAGCTGCTGAAGTCGTCGGGCTTGTAATCGAAGTTCAGGCCGCCACCGGCCCGTTCGCGGCTGATGTCGTAGTCACGCTGTTCGAACTCGTTGAGCCGGGCGCCGTCGGTGAAGTCCCAGGCGCCGCCGGTCTCGACGTTGTCCGAGCCGAAGTCGCGCTTCTGCCAGCTCAGCGCGGCGGCGACGCCGAAGTTGTCGATGCCGTCGCCGAGGCTGAAACGGTTGCTGGCCGCGCCGGAGAATTTGGGGCTGGTCTGGCTCGTGTTCTTGTCGTAGCTGGCCTCGGTGCTGCCGGTGTAGAACAGGCCCTTGTGGTCGAAGGCCGACAGGCTTTGCACATCGACGGTGCCGCCAAGGGAGTTGGCGTCCATGTCCGGGGTGAGGGTCTTGATCACCGACAGTGACTGCACCAGTTCGGAGGGCAGCACATCGAGGGCCACGGCGCGGCGGGCGCTCTCCGGGGCAGGCACCAGGGTGCCGTTGATGGTCACGCTGTTGAGGTCCGGGCCCAGGCCACGCACGCTGACGAAGCGCCCTTCGCCCTGGTCGCGCTCCACGCTGATACCCGGTAAGCGCTGCGCCGCTTCGGCGACGTTTTCATCCGGTAGCTGGGCCACGCCGTCGGCATGCACCACGCTCTTGATGCTGTCGGAATTGCGTTGCTCCTTGAGCGCCTGGTCGATGGCCGCTGCCTGGCCGACCACTTCGACGTGCTCGGTGTTGGCCGCCTCGGCCGCATTGAGCCGCTCACTGGCAATCGCCAGGGCCAAGGCAGTAAGCGTAAAGCTGACGAGCCCGGTGCGCTTGTACATGCAATCCTCCCCAAGAGTCCGTTGGCGCCAGGCAAGAGGCCCGGCAACTGGGAGGGCACGCTAGGGGTGGGGGATGACGGTTCTGTGACAGGGTGTGGTGGGAAGGCCCGTAAACCGGGGGTTTGAGCAGGATCCTAGGTTGGAATGAGCTGAAATGACCTGTGAAGATCAACTGTTGGAGGGGGCTTGCCCCCGATAGCGGTGGGTCAGCCCCTGGTTTCTCACTGACGCACCGCTATCGGGGGCAAGCCCCCTCCCACATTTTCTGCTTTTCATTGTCGGCGGGATGAGCTGATTCGACCCTCCCCCACCGTCATGCAACCGTCACATCCATCTGCTGTGCTGGCGCCCACGACTGAACCTTGCAAGGACTCGCGGCCATGTTTTCCGTGCTCAAACCCCACCGCTGGAAACTCTCCCTGCTGCTGATCGCGGCCAACCTGGGGCTGATCCTGCACCTGGCCTGCGGCGAGTTGAAAAGCGTCAGCGAGTGGGTGTGGCTGGATATCTTCGGTGAAGGCGGCTCCGCCCTGCTCGCCCTGGTCTGGCTGGGGCTGGTGCTGAAAAGCCGTCCGGCCGGGCGCGTGACCAACTACCTGGCGCTGGGCCTGTCATGCATCTTCTTCTCCTGGTGGATCGACAGCCTCGACGAATTCATCCGCCTGCCCGACAGCATCACCTGGGACCACTGGCTGGAGTCCGGGCCGATGCCGGTGGGCATGATCCTGCTGACCATCGGCATCTACCACTGGCACCGCGAACAACTGGCGATCAGCGCACAGATGGAGAAACGCGAACGGTTGTTCCGCGAGCATCGGCTGTTCGACAAACTCACACCCCTGGCCGGCGCCGACTACCTCAAGCGCCAGTTGGCCGACAGCCTGCAAGACAGCCAGACCCAGCAGCAACCACTGTCCCTGCTGGCCCTGGACCTGGACCACTTCGCCGCCATCAACCAGGCCTACGGGCATGCCGAAGGCGATGCGGTGTTGCAGGCCCTCAGCCATTTGCTGTTGCTCAACCTGCGTCGCCAGGACCTGCTGTGCCGCCTGGCCGGCGACCGTTTTGTGGTGCTGCTGCCCAACACCGGTGAGCGCCAGGCCAAGGAGCTGGCGCTGGAGTTGCAGCAGGCGGTGCACGGCCTCGCACACAAGACCCGGCTGCACGGGGAACGCCTGCAACTGGTAGCGACCACCGCCGTGGTCATGGCCTTGGACGAGCCGCCCCAGGACTTGCTCAAACGCCTCAACCTGGCGCTGGCCAGGGCCAAGCAACCCCTGGCGAAAAGTGCCTGAGATGGCCGTGAAAACCAGCTGGTATGAAGCCGACAGCCGCTTCATACCAGGGCACTACCAACCCGCCACGCTGATCGACCTGGCCTTGTCCCGGGACATCGACAGCCATCGCCTGCTGCGCGGCACGGGACTGTTTCACGAGGACATCCTGGCCGGCACGGCGCGGTTGAGCCCGCAGCAGTTTTTCGGGTTGATCGGCAACAGTCGCAAATTGCTCGACGCCGACGACAGCAGCTTTTTGTTCGGCCAGCGACTCCTGCCTGGTTATTACGGCGCGGCCAGCCATGCCCTGGGCCATGCGCAGAACCTGCACCAGGCCCTGGAGATCCTGATCCAGCAACAGGTGCTGCTCAGCCCGCTGGTCACCTTGCACCTGGAACTGGATGCGCACCATGCCTACCTGTACTGGCGGGACAGTTGCGGCGCCGGCGAGCATTGGCGGTTTTTACTGGAAGCCGGCATGACCTCGCTGGTTGCCATGAGCCAGTGGCTCAGTGGCGAGCGCTTGCCGTGGGTGTGCTGTTTCAGTCATGCCGAACCGCGCTACATCGAGCAGTATTGGGTGCACCTGGGCGAAGAGACGCGCTTCGAACGGCCGCTGGATATGCTGAGCATCCCCCGCGAGTACCTCACCCGCGCGTGGCCGGGCGCCTCGGCCACCGCCGGCCAGGTCGCACGCCAGCAGGCCCGCGAACAGATCGAACAGCTGGGCTTTGCCAGCAGCTTTCTCGACTGCCTCTACGACTACCTGCGCGAACAGGTACGCCAACCGCCCAGCCTGGAACAGGCCGCGCAGGCCTTCGCCATGAGCCCGGCGACCCTCAAGCGCAAGTTGCACAAGCATGACACCGGCTTTCAGCAACAGGTGGACCGCGTGCGCAAGCAGGTGGCGCTGCACCTGTACCAGGTCAAGGGCTACAGCAATGATGAAGTGGCGGCGTACCTGAACTTCAACGATGCGGCGAACTTTCGCCGTTCGTTCAAGCGCTGGACCGGCAGTACGCCCAACCTGATCCGCCAGCTGTTCAACAGCCGCTAGCCAGGCGTTCGCGCAGGAACTCCACCAGCGCCTGCACCGGCCGCGAGCTTTGCCGGTGCTGGGGGTACACCGCCGACAGTGTCAGGTCTTCGGGGGCGAACTCATCCAGCACCGTGACCAGGCGGCCATCCTTCAACGCCTCGCCGACGATAAAGGTCGGCAGGTAGGTCACGCCCAGGCCGGCGATGGCGGTATCGCGCAGCAGGTCGCCATTGTTCACGCGCATGCGCCCACTCACGCTCAGCGCCTGCAACTTGCCCTTGAAGCGCCACTGCACCTGGCGGCCATGGCCGTAGGGCAGGCAATCGTGGTCGGCGAGGTCATCGGGTTTCTGCGGGGTGCCGCGCAAGGCCAGGTAGTCGGGGCTGGCGCAATACACCCGGGGGATGCTGGCGATACGCCGAGCGATCAGGGTGGAATCTTCCAGGGTGCCGATGCGCAAGACCAGGTCGTAGCCTTCGCCGATCAGGTCCACGGGGCGGTCGCTCAAGTCGACCTCCACCGCCACCTGGGGATGGCGCTGCAGGAACAACGGCAACAGGCAACCCAGATGGGCCATGGCAAACGACAACGGCGCGCTGAGGCGAATGGTGCCGCGCGGTTCGCTGTTCTGGCCGGCGATGCCCTGCTCCACTTGCTCGACTTCACTGAGCAGGCGCAAGGCGGATTCGTAGTAACTCTGGCCGAGTGGCGTGACATCCAGGCGGCGGGTGGAGCGATTGAGCAGGCGTACGCCGAGGCGATCTTCCAGCTGGATCAGGCGGCGGCTGACGAATTGCTTGGACAGGCCCAACTGTTCGGCGGCGGCGGTGAAGCTGCCGGATTCCATGACTTGGCAGAACAGGCGCATGTCTTCGAAGGGGTTCATTGTCGCTTCTCGGTGGACATTTGGTGTTTTTTATAACGGGTATGTCGCCACACCACAAATCAAATGTGGGAGGGGGCTTGCCCTCGATAGAAACGACCCGGTCTAGAAGCAGGTAGGCAGAGACTCAATCACCTGCAACCGCTCATCCACCAGGCAACCGACCTGCCACTTGTCAAAGGTCAGGCACGGGTGCGAAGTGCCAAAGGAAATGATGTCACCAATACGCAGCTCAACCCCCGGCGCCACCGTCATGAACGCATGCTGGTCCATCACCGCGGTGACCTTGCACGCACTCACATCATCGCCTTCCGCTGGCAGGATACCGGCCTTGTAACGCTTGAGCGGCACCGGCAGGCCGGCATCATAGGCCACGTCGCGCTTGCCCAGGGCGATCACGGCAAAGCCCGGCTCGGGCAACGACTGCACATGAGCCCAGACTTCCAGGGCCGGGTGCAGGCCTTCATCGAGGTCGCTGCGGCGGTCGAGCACGCAGCATTGCGCTTCTTTGTAGATGCCATGGTCATGGGCCACGTAGCTGCCGGGACGCAGCACACTGAGGAAGCGGCCGGCGGCGTTCTGTTCTTCGAACGACTCGGCGATCAGGTCGTACCAGGCCGAGCCCGACGCGGTGATGATGGGCTTGGGCAGGTCGAAACAGCCGTTGTTCTGCAAATCCACCGCCAGGCGCACCAGGCTCGCGGCGAAATCGCGGATACCGCTGATGGCGTGCTCGCCGTGGATCACGCCCTCATAGCCTTCGATACCGGTAAGGGCCAGGGCCGGCTGGGCCTTGATCGCCTTGGCCAGTTCGCGCACTTCCTGCTCGCTGCGGCAACCGCAACGGCCGCCGACCACGCCGTACTCGATCATCACGTTCAGGCGCAGGCCACGGGCGGCGAAGAACAGCCCCAGGTCGGCGACGTTGTCCGGGTGATCGACCATGCAGTGGAAGTCGAAGTCCTTGTCGGCCAGCAGGTCAGCGATCAATGCCATGTTCGGCGCGCCCACCAGTTGGTTGGCCATCAGCACGCGGCGCACGCCACCGGCATACGCGGCGCGGGTCTGCACGGCGTTGGCCAGGGTGATGCCCCAGGCGCCTGCCTCGATCTGACGCTGGAACAGCGCCGGCATCATGCTGGTCTTGCCGTGGGGCGCGAGCTGCGCGCCGCTCTTGCTGACAAAGTCCTGCATCCAGCGGATGTTGTGTTCCAGCGCATCGCGGTGCAGCACCAGGGCCGGCAGGCTGACGTCGCGGACCAGATGGGCACCGACGGCGGCGGCGCCTTTTTCAACGGCATTGATGGCAGACATGAAATGCTCCTATTCGTTGATGCGACGGGCCAGGTTGTTGGCACTTTCGATCAACACCCGGCGATAGTCGTTGTAATTTTTGATCGCATCGGCGCGCGGAGCGACGATGCACAGGGTCGCAATGCTGATGCCTTGCGCGTCCCGCACCGGGGCGGCAAAGCAATGGGTAAAGGTGTCGGCCACACTGTCGAAGGAAAAGAAACCATCGAGGGTGGCCTGACGGATTTGTGCCAGGAAGGTATCCAGCGGCAAGCGCTGGCCATCCGGCAGGATAAAGTCATCGTGATCGATCAGGTCGACGATCTGCTGGTCGCTCAAGTGCCCCAGCAACAGGCGCCCGGAAGCGGTCCAGGGGATCGGCGCGTTTTCGCCGATGTCCGAAGAAATACGAAAATGCCGCTCGCCCTCGCGCATCAGCGCCACCGTGTACTTGCGCCCGTTGAGCAGGCACATCTGCGCGGTTTCGTGGGTCTGGCTGACAATCTCCTGCAAGGCGTGGTCGGCCTCGCGGGTCAGGTCGAAATGCCGCAGGTGTGCCTGGCCCAGGAAATACAGCTGGCGGCCGAGGTAGACGTGACCGTCCTTGCCCACCGTTTCCAGGATGCGTCGCTCCAGCAGTGACGCGACCAATTCGTAGACGGTGGATTTGGGGCTGCCGATGCCGCTGGCAATATCATTCGGGCGCAGGGGCTGGCCGATTTCCTTGAGAAAATCGAGGATATCGAATGCCCGGTCCAGGCCTTTGGCGCGGCGTTTGATGGTGTCTTCGGTCATGGCAGCCTTCGATTCCTGTAAAAATGCTGTGATCTGCGCAGATCCTTGTGGGAGGGGGCTTGCCCCCGATAGCGGCGAGCCAGTGACCTGTGCTTGTGCTGACACACCTTCATCGGGGGCAAGCCCCCTCCCACATTGGATTTTCCGTGGTTTCAAGAATGGGGCATTTAGCCCTTTTTCTTGTAGGCCACGCAATCGATCTCCACCTTGCAGTCGACCATCATGTTCGCCTGCACACAGGCCCGCGCCGGGGCATGTTCCGGGGTGAAGTATTCGCCGAAGACTTTATTGAAACTCCAGAAGTCCCGCGGGTCCTCCAGCCATACCCCCACGCGGACCACATCTTTCAATTCGTAGCCAGCCTCTTCGAGGATCGCCACCACGTTGCGCATGGTCTGCCGGGTTTGCTCAATGATGCCGCCAGTGATGATTTCGCCATCCACCGCAGGCACCTGGCCCGAGACGTACAACCAACCGTCCGCTTCCACGGCGCGGGCGAAAGGACGGGGTTGGCCGCCGCCGGCAGTACTGCCGGCACCATAACGAGTAATGCTCATAACAACAGGCTCCTGATTAAAAACGAATGTTCTTGAGAAATTCCGCCAGGCGCGGCGATTGCGGGCGTTCGAAGATGTCCTTCGAGGAGCCCTGCTCTTCAATGCGGCCCTGGTTCATAAACACGATCTTGTCCGAGACTTCATAGGCAAAGCGCATTTCGTGGGTGACCAGCAGCATGGTCATGCCCTCTTCCGCCAGGCCCTTGATCACGCTGAGGACTTCGCCCACCAGTTCCGGGTCGAGGGCCGAGGTGACTTCGTCGAACAGCATCAGGCTGGGGTTCATGGCAATCGCGCGGGCAATCGCCACACGTTGTTGCTGGCCGCCGGACAACTGGCCGGGAAAGTGGTTACGACGCTCCAGAAGTCCTACACGATCCAACCATTTTTCCGCGAGCGCCACCGCCTCGTCCTTAGGCATTTTCTTAACTTTCAATAAGCCCAGGGTGACGTTTTGCAACGCCGTCAAATGCGGGAACAGGTTGAACTGCTGGAATGCCATGCCGGTCATGGCCCGATGCTGGGCAATCACACGCTCGGGGTGACGCACGCGCTTGCCGGCAACCTCGCTGTAGCCGATGGACTCGCCATCCAGGGTGATCTGCCCGCCCTGGAACTCTTCCAGCAGGTTGACGCAACGCAACAGGGTGGTCTTGCCCGAGCCGCTGGAGCCGATCAGGGTCACCACGTTGCCGCGCTGCATCGACAGGTCGACGCCCTTGAGCACTTCCACCTGGCCGTACTGCTTGCGCAGGCCGCTAATGTTCAGCAGTGGTGGGTTGGTTTGAGGTTGGTTCATGGCAAGGCCACCCGCTTTTCAATGTAGCGCCCGAATAACTCGATGGCGTAGTTGATGACAAAGAACATAAAGCCTGCGAACAGGTAAAACTCCAGGGTCATGAAGGTGCGTGCGATCACTTGCTGAGTGCTCAACAACAACTCGGCCACGCCGATCACCGAGAGCAGGGTCGAGGCCTTGACGATTTCCGTGGAGGAGTTGACCCAGGTCGGCAGGATCTGGCGCAGCGCCTGGGGCAGCAACACATAACCCAGGGACTGATAGAACGTCAGGCCAATCGCCTTGCCCGCTTCCAGTTGCCCACGAGGAATAGCTTGCAGCGCACCGCGCACGATTTCCGAGACGTGGGAACCGCAGAACAGCGTCAACCCGACCGCACCGGCCTGGAACGCGGTGATCTGCCAACCGAGCGCCGGCAGCATGTAAAAGCACGCCAATACCAGCACAAACACCGGCGTGCCCCGGATCAGGTCGACGTACAGCCGGAACGGCGCACGCATCCAGAATTTGCCGTAGGTCAGGATCAACCCGGCGACGATGCCAATCAGGGTGCCAAAGATAATCGCCAATGCGGACACATAAACACTGGCCTGGAAGCCCGCCCAGAGGGTATCCCGGGCGATCCACAACTCATGCAGCCAGCTGGGGGATTCGTACATGGAAACCTCTCTTAACGACGGATCGCCAGGCGCTGTTCCAGGTAACGGAGCAGCATGGCAATGAGGTAACAGGCGGCCACGTAGAGCGCGGTCGTGACCAGCCAGGTTTCAATCACCCGGTAGCTCTCGACGTTGATCTTGCGGGCGTAATAGGTCAGCTCCGGCACCGCGATGGCGGCGGCGAGCGAGGTGTCCTTGAACAGCGAAATGAAGTTGTTCGACAGCGCGGGCAACACATTGCGCAGCATCACCGGCACGGTGATGTAGGCACGGATACGCCACTCGCCCAGACCGATGGCCAGCCCGGCTTCACGCAAGCCCTTGGGAATATTCAGCAGCCCGGCGCGGAATACTTCGGTCAGATAAGCCCCGGCGTACAACGACAAGGTGATGATGAACGACGGGATCTTGTCCAGGCGGATGCCCAGGCTGGGCAAGGCGAAGTAGATCAGCAGGATCAGCACGAGGATCGGCGTATTGCGGATCACCGTCACATACACCGAGGCCAGCACGCGCAGTGCCTTGTGTTTCGACAGCATGGCAAATGCCATCATCAGGCCGATCACGCAGCCGATCGCGATCGACAGCAGCGCCAGCTCGAGGCCCAGGCCGAGCCCCGCCAGCAAGCTGGGGAAGTCGCGCCATACGGCGGCAAAGTTCAACTGATAGTTCATGGTCAGCAGTACCTGATTGGGGCGCCGTCAGCGACGCCCCAGGTTTTCGATTTACTTGAACTCAACCGGGAAGCCGATCGCAGGTTCCGGCAGATCCACGCCGAACCATTGCTTGAACGAGGCCTTGTAGGTGGGGAACTCCACGCCGGTCATGGCTTCATGCAGCGCGGTGTTGACGAAGTTCAGCCAGTCCTGATCGCCACGCTTGACGGCGCACGCATAGGTTTGCGGGCTCCAGGCGTAAGCCGGGCTGCGGTAGCGGCCTGGGTTCTGCACCATCAGGTACTTGACCGAGGACTGGTCGGTGGCGGCGGCATCGGCGCGACCGGAGTTCACCGCCTGGTACATCAGGTCGACGCTGTCGTACTGGTCGACCTTGGCTTTGGGCAGCGCCTGGTGCACCAGCTCTTCGGCATACACGTTTTGCAGCACCGCTACGGTGACGCTGTCGCCGGCGGCCTGCAGGTCTTCGATCTCTTTGTACTTGCTGTTGTTGGGCAGCAGCAGGCCCACGCCTTCGCGGTAGTACGGCAGGGTGAAGGCCACCTGCTGGGCGCGGCTGGCGGTGACGGTGATGAACTGGCAACTCATGTCGACCTTGTCGGTCAGCAGGTTGGGAATCCGCGCATCAGAGGACTGCACCACGAACTCGACCTTGCTCGGGTCGTTGAACAAGCCTTTGGCCACGATGCGGCCGATGTCGATATCAAAACCCTGCAACTTGCCATCCGCTCCCTGGAAGTGCCACGGCGCATTGGTACTGCCTGTACCCACGATCAGATGCCCACGCTTGAGCACATCATCGAGCTTGCTGTCCGCCGCCTGCACTACGCTTGCGAGGGAAGCCGATGCGGCGAAGAGAAAAACACACGCTTTGAATACGGAAGGTCGGTGATGCATGACAAGCACTCCAGGAGTTGTGTATTCCGCTATACCGGAACTTAGTATGTAACAACGGAATAGACAGCAGAAAGTGTGCCACACGCGGCAACGGAAAAACACGACCTTAATAAATCTGTTTTAGATCAAATAGATAAAAGATGATTCGTGACAAAGCGCTTACCAACACTTGAAATCACTTTGCTACGCAAAGCCCCACACCGCGGTGACAGGCCCCACTGGCGTGCGACATAGCGGCGTTACCGCGCACCGTTGCAGTGCGCCGGTTGCGTGGAAAATTCCCCGCGCTGGGCTAGCCTTGGCACATTCATTCCGACAAGGACTCCACCCCGATGACCTTCCGCCTCACCCTGGTTTTGCTGTCCTTTCTGGTGGCCGGCAGCGCTTCGGCCAGCAACGACCGACGCGAATGCAAGGCCGAACTGCGCAAGCTCAACGAAGCCTTGAGCACCAATTACACAAGCCAGACCCACCACGGCTACCGTCAGGCGAAGGCCTCAAGGGACAATCTGGAATACAAGAAATGCGCAAGCCAGGCGCGCAAAGCCCGCGAACGCCTGGAGCGCGACAGGGACCTGTGAAGGTTGACAGTAGACGACCGACGCCCCCCCGGCTTAGCGTGAGCCAGGCCTGGAGGGGAATATCGATGAGCTATGTGAATGCCGTGATTGCAGACAAAGCTGCGTTTGAGCGTGAACTGAACACCCCGAAATCCGTATTTGTGGTTTTCATGTCACATGAATGCACGGCTTGCACTGATGCGATGCCGCGTTTCATGCGCATCAGCGAGCCCTACAAGGAGCAGGTCAAAATCTTGATTCTTGATTGTATGGACACGCCTCGACACCCAAGGGTCGACCGTATCCCGATGCTGTTGATCTACGGCAATCAGGTACTGCTCGAAGCCCTTCCCGGCCTTGGCGAGCAAGCGCTGCGAAGCGCCTTCGAGCAATACAGCCAACTACCCGCCGTTACGCCTGGTGCATAGGCACCAGGCAAACCTGCGTCACCCGCCGCTCTTCCACTGCCGCCACCGTCAGGCGCCAGCCCTCATGTTCCAGGCTATCGCCCACCACTGGCAGGCGGTCGAGCAGGCTCATGACCAGACCGGCCAGGGTCTGGTAGTCCTCGGTCGCCGTCGCCTTGAAACCGGTACGCTGGCGGACCAGGTTGAGGTTCAAGGCACCATTGGCGCGAAAGCCATCGCCTTCCTCGACGATATCCGGCCCCTCGATTTCGCTGGCATCCGGCAACTCACCGGCAATGGACTCGAGAATGTCGGTCATGCTCAACACGCCCATAAAGTCACCGAATTCGTTGATCACGAACGCAATGTGCGTGGATTCCTGACGCATCTGCTCCAGCGCATTGAGGACCGAAAAGCTGTCGAGCAAGTTGATCGCCCGACGCGCCAGGTGCTCCAGGTTCGGCTCGTTGCCGGCCAGATACTCCTTGAGCAATTCCTTCTTGTGCACGAAGCCCAGCGGCTCATCGACGGCGCCATTGCGGATCAACGGCAGTCGCGAATAGGACGAGTGCATCAGTTTCAGGCGGATACTGTCGGGGTCGTCCGCCAGATCGATGCAATCGACCTTGGCCCGCGGCGTCATCAGCGTGCGGATCGGTCGCTCGGCCAGTTGCAGCACGCCGCTGATCATCACGCGCTCACGTCGATCAAACAGCGGGCCTTGGGTGGCATCCGGCTCGCCGAGCAGGTCGGCCACCTCTTCACCCACCTCCTCCACCGCCAGGCTGCGACCGCCGAGCAAACGCATCACCGCATGAGCGGTACGCTCGCGCACTGGCAACACGCCTTGCGCCGACTTCTTGCGGCGTGAACGGGCGATCTGGTTGAACACTTCGATCAGGATCGAGAAGCCGATGGCGGCGTACAGGTAACCCTTGGGAATATGAAACCCCAGGCCTTCGGCGGTCAGGGCGAAACCGATCATCATCAGGAAGCCCAGGCACAGCATGATCACCGTCGGGTGCGCGTTGACGAAGCGTGTCAGCGGCTTGCTCGCCACGATCATCAGGCCGATGGACACGATCACCGCGATCATCATCACCGCCAGTTCGTCCACCATGCCCACGGCGGTAATCACCGCATCCAGGGAGAACACCGCGTCGAGCACCACGATCTGTGCCACGATCGGCCAGAACATCGCGTAGGCCACATTGCCGGTGCGCTGGGCCACATGCCCCTCGAGGCGTTCATGCAATTCCATGGTGGCCTTGAAGAGCAGGAACACACCACCAAACAGCATGATCAAGTCGCGGCCGGAGAAGCTCTTGTCGAACACCTCGAACAACGGCTGGGTGAGGGTCACCAACCAGGAAATACTCGCCAACAGGCCCAGGCGCATCAGCAACGCCAGGGACAGGCCGATCAAGCGCGCACGGTCACGCTGCTCCGGCGGCAGCTTGTCCGCCAGGATCGCGATAAACACCAGGTTGTCGATGCCCAGTACCAGTTCCAGCACAATCAAGGTCAACAGGCCGAGCCAGGCCGTTGGATCCGCTAACCATTCCATTTATTGAGTCTCTTCAGTCATCGATTTTCAGAATGCCGGGCACGGCAGAGTGCGGTCAGTGGACCGGTAAAAGGTTAGCAGTCGGAATACGGGGTGCTTCAGCGGGAACAACGACAGAGGATGTCTTGGGGAAAGACGACTGGGAGGCTCCGAGAGGGTGTTCATGCAAATCCTGCAATGACAAAAGGACTTGAATCGTACAGTCGAAAGGGAAAATCCCCACAACCCAAAACTATTACAAGATCTGTAAAACCTTAGAAACCAGTTCGATCATTTGATCATTGCGTGAAATTATTATCAGCATAAATGCCTACTTGTCTTTGATGCGAAGCCCTAAAAACCAATAAATCAGCCTATTTCTGAGTTTTATACGAAAGCATTTGACTGATCAGATTTTCATTTGATAAACATATGATCAGCACAAGGCAATGAATGAACGACTGACTACAACAATAAATGGGGTGCTCATCATGAAACTTGCTACGAACTTCGCCGCCGCTGCGGCCCTTTCCCTCCTCGCCAGCAGCATCGCCCTGGCCGCCGACGGCAAGACCTACAAGGTCGGCGCCGCGGTCTACGGTCTCAAGGGCCAATTCATGCAGAACTGGGTACGCGAACTCAAGGAGCACCCCGCCGTGAAAGACGGCACCGTGCAATTGACCGTATTCGACGGCAACTACGACGCGCTGACTCAGAACAACCAGATCGAAAACATGGTGACCCAGCACTACGACGCCATCCTCTTCGTGCCCATCGACACCAAGGCTGGCGTCGGCACCGTGAAGCAGGCCATGAGTAACGACGTGGTGGTCATCGCCTCCAATACGAAAGTTGCCGATGCCGCCGTCCCCTACGTGGGTAACGACGATGTAGAGGGCGGCCGCCTGCAGGCCCAGGCCATGGTCGACAAACTCAACGGCAAGGGCAATGTAGTGATCATCCAGGGCCCCATTGGTCAGTCGGCACAGATCGACCGGGAAAAAGGCGAGCTGGAAGTGCTGGGCAAGCACCCGGACATCAAGATCATCGAGAAAAAGACCGCCAACTGGGACCGCGCCCAGGCCATGGCGCTGACGGAGGACTGGCTGAACGCCCACCCCAAAGGCATCAACGGCGTCATCGCGCAGAACGACGACATGGCCCTCGGCGCGGTACAGGCCCTGAAATCCCACGGCCTGACGTCCAAGGATGTACCGGTTACCTCCATCGACGGCATGCCGGATGCCATCCAGGCCGCGAAAAAAGACGAAGTCACCACCTTCCTGCAGGATGCCCAGGCCCAGTCCCAGGGTGCGCTGGACGTGGCCCTGCGCGCCCTGGCCGGCAGCGACTACAAGCCCCGGTCGGTGATCTGGGAACGCTATGCCAAGGATGTGCAATGGGCTGACGGCACCGCGAAGAACTACATCCTGCCCTGGGTGCCAGTAACCAACGCCAACGCCGATGCGCTGTACAAGCAAGTCAGCGGCGCCAAGTAAGCCGTAGCCGGTTGATCGCTCCCCGCATGGGAGCGATCCGTTCATCTTTGTTGTGAGGCCTGCCATGTCCACCGTCACCGAACGCCCGCAAGAACACCTGCACCCCGTCATCCCGAAAACCATGCAGGCCGTGGTCTGCCATGGCCCGGAAGACTACCGGCTGGAAACCGTCGACGTGCCCACCCCCGGCCCCGAGGAAATCCTCACCAAGGTCGAGTTGTGCGGGATCTGCATGGGCGACATCAAGACCTATCGCGGCGCGCCGTCGTTCTGGGGCGACGCCGAGCAACCACGCTATGTGAAACCGCCGATGATCCCCGGCCATGAATTCGTGTGCCGCGTGGTCGCCCTGGGCCCCGGCGCGGACAAGCGCGGCGTGAAGATCGGCGACCGGGTCATTTCCGAGCAGATCGTGCCGTGCTGGGGCTGCCGCTTCTGCAACCACGGCCAATACTGGATGTGCCAGAAACACGACCTGTATGGCTTCCAGAACAACGTGCAGGGCGCCATGGCCCAGTACATGATCTTCACCAAGGAAGGCATCATCCATAAGGTCCCGGATTCCATCGCCCCGGATGAAGCGATCCTGATCGAACCCCTGGCCTGCTCGCTGCACGCTGCCGAGCGCGCCAATGTGGATTTCGACGATGTCGTGGTGGTCGCCGGCGCCGGCACCCTGGGCCTGGGCATCATTGGTGCGGTGCGCATGCGCCATCCGAAGAAACTCATCGTGCTGGACATGAAACCGGAACGCGCCGCCCTCGCCCTGCGCATGGGCGCCGACGAAGTGTGGAACCCGGCCGACGTCGATGTACTGGCGAAGATCCGCGACATCACCGATGGCTACGGCTGCGACATCTACATCGAAGCCACCGGTCATCACAAGGCCGTGAACCAGGGCCTGGCGATGCTGCGCAAGCTGGGGCGGTTCGTCGAGTTCAGCGTGTTCAATGACGAGGCCACGGTGGACTGGTCGATCATCGGCGACCGCAAGGAACTGGATGTGCTCGGCTCGCACCTGGGGCCTTACATGTACCCGCGCGCCATCGACTTTATCGGCAACCGCAAGATCGACATGCGCGACGTGGTCACCCACAAGTTCGCCCTGGCGGACTTCAAGGAAGCGTTCGCAGTAATGGAGCGCGGCGACAAGTCCCTCAAGGTAGTGCTTGAGCCTTGACCAACTGCATGTACCGCACCACTGCCGGCGCTCTCTCGAAGCGCCGGTGGATCAACGACAACCAGGACGCCGCCTCGCTGCCCTGAATCGGGCGATACACCACTCCCGGCAAGCTCACGTGCCCCACCACCGACGCCGGCACCACCGCCACGCCCTGCCCCAATGACACCAACGCGACGACCGCCACCAACCCACCCGGCTGCGGCCCCAGGCGCGGCGCAAAACCACCTTGGGCCGCGACGTGCAGCGTGCCGCTGATCTGCTCCGGCAGGATGAAGGTCTCGTTTTGCAGATGCTCGCAGTGGATGACTTTCAAACCCAACAGCCATGAGTCCTGCGGCAACGCCAGCACGAAACCTTCACTGTCCAGGCGCACTGCTTCCACACCGTCCGGCAAGGTCATCGGCGAACGGATGTAGCCGATGTCGTAGCGCCCGTCCGCAACGGCACCCGGCAGTATTGCCATGGCACATTCACGCACGTTCACGCTGACATCGGGAAACGCCTGGCAGAACCCCTGCATCTGCCGCTGCAACACCCCGGAATACACGGCGGAAGCCACGTAGCCCAACTCCAGATGGCCGATCTCGCCACGCCCGGCACGCTGGGCATTGCGCTGGGCAAACTCGAACTGACGCACCGTCGCCTCCGCTTCGATCAGCAGCGCGGCACCGGCCTCGGTCAGGCTGACTTCGCGCTGCTGACGGATAAACAGACGTGTGCCCAGGCTGGTTTCCATGTCCTGGATCTGCCGACTCAAGGTCGGGGGTGCGATCCCCAGCTGCTCGGCGGCGCGGGTGAAATTGCGCTGACGGGCAACGGCCAGGAAATAGCGAAAATGACGGATGTCCATGTCTGCATTAGCTCAAAGGTAATGAAATGAGTCGGCTTGGCTAATAAAGCCACTGGGCAGCGCGGATATGCTGAGACAAACCACAACACTAGAGAGCCCTTGCGATGTCCGTCAACTGCATTCCCCCTATTGCCTTTGAGGTAATTCAACCATGAGCCGGGTCAGCCCACGCCTGACCTTGCTGACTGCGTCCGGCGTTTGCTCGCTGATCGTGCTCGACACCAATATCGTCGCCGTGACCCTGCCGAGTATCGCCCGCGACCTGGGGGCGAACTTCGCCGATATCGAATGGGTGGTCAGCGCCTACATGCTGGCGTTCGCCGCGCTATTGCTTCCGGCCGGGAGCATTGCCGACCGGTTCGGGCGCAAGAAAACCCTGGTCTGGGGCCTGAGTATTTTCATCCTGGCGTCATTGGGTTGCGGTGCAGCACCCACCGCGCTGCTCCTCGATAGCGCCCGCGCGGTCAAAGGTGTGGGCGCGGCGCTGTTGCTCACATCCGCCCTCGCCTCCATCGGTCATACCTTCCACGACGAGGTGCAGCGCGCCAAGGCCTGGGCCTTCTGGGGCGCGTGCATGGGCGTGGCGATGACTGCCGCACCGACCTTGGGCGGCCTGATCACCCAGTACCTGGGCTGGCGCTGGATCTTCTACCTCAACCTGCCGGTGGGGCTGATGTTGATGAGTCTGGTCCTGCGCGCCATCCCGGAATCCCGCGACACCCAATCCGCGCGGCTCGATCCGTGGGGCAGCCTGGCGTTCAGCGCCAGCCTGCTGTGCCTGATCTGGGGGCTGATCGAAGCCAACCGCATCGGTTGGGACAACCCGTTGACCTACGCCCGCCTGATCGGTGGCGCAGTCTTGCTGGGCGTGTTTGTACTCGTCGAACGAGTGCAACGGCGGCCCATGGTCGACCTGCAACTGTTCCGCCACCCACGCTTTATCGGTGCGCTGTTAGGGATGTTCGCCTATGCCGGTTGTGCCCAGGTGATGATGACGCTGCTACCGTTCTACCTGCAGAACGGCCTGGGATTTTCTGCGATCGCTTCGGGCCTGGGCATGCTGCCGTTTGCGCTGACCATGCTGATCTGTCCGCGCATCGGCGCACGCCTGGCCGCACGCTTTACCCCGGCGACGATGATGGCAGCCGGGTTGACCCTGGTGGGCAGCGGCAACCTCTTGAGTGCCTGGGCAGTGAACGTCGGCGGCTACCTGCCCTTCGCCCTGGCGATTGCCGTTACGGGCGCCGGTGCCGGCTTGCTCAATGGCGATACGCAAAAAAACATCATGGCCTGCGTACCACGGCACCGCGCGGGAATGGCGTCGGGCATGAGCACGACCATGCGCTTCAGCGCGATCATGTTGGCGATTGGGGTGTATGGGGCGTTGTTGAGCGGTCATAGCGAACGGCTGTTGAGTGCAAGCGTTGGCGCGCAATGGCAGGCACAGGTAAACGCGATTGCGTCACGCGTGGTGGCCGGGGATATGCCGGCGGCGATGGGCTTGTTGCCGGAATCGGCACGGGCGGTGGTACAGCCGCTGGCACGGCAGGCCTTTGTGGGTGGCTTCAGCGGGGTGTTGTGGGTGGCGGGGTTGTTGGGGTTGCTCGGAGCGTGGGTGGTGGGGATGTTGATGAGGAAACCTATCCCAGTGGTGCAACAGGCTTCAATAAAACCTGCGCACCGCTGATCAGCCTTACCAGAACCGCTGCTGGGTCAACCGGTTCCACCAGGTCAACAGCACCCGGTCCACCGAACCGCTGGCCGCCAGGCCCACACGCTCCTGCAGGCTCTTGCGCTCGGCATAGTGCAGGTGGAACACCTCGGCGCTCTTGGCCTTGGTGGCCAGGTATTCGTCACTGGTTTGCAGTTCATCGACCAGTTGCTTGTCGAGGGCTGCAACACCCAGCCACACTTCTCCGGTGGCGACTTCATCGATTGCCAGCTGCGGGCGATAACGCGAGACGAAGTTCTTGAACAACTGGTGAGTGATGTCCAGGTCTTCCTGGAACTTCTCGCGGCCCTTCTCAGTGTTTTCGCCAAACACGGTGAGCGTGCGCTTGTACTCGCCGGCGGTGAGTACTTCGAAGTCGATATCGTGCTTTTTCAGCAGGCGGTTGACGTTCGGCAACTGCGCCACCACGCCAATGGAGCCGAGGATGGCAAACGGCGCGCTGATGATCTTCTCGCCGATGCACGCCATCATGTAGCCGCCGCTGGCCGCGACCTTGTCGATGCACACGGTCAACGGCACGCCCGCCTGGCGGATACGCGCCAGTTGCGACGAGGCCAGGCCGTAGCTGTGGACCATGCCGCCGCCGCTTTCCAGGCGCAGCACCACTTCGTCTTTCGGGGTGGCCAGGCTCAACAAGGCGGTGATTTCGTGGCGCAGGCTTTCGGTGGCCGAGGCCTTGATGTCACCGTCGAAGTCCAGCACGAACACCCGTGGCTTGGCCTCGGCCTTCTGCTTGCCCTTCTTCTTTTCGGCCTTGCCTTCGGACTTGCGCAAGGCCTTGAGCTGGTCCTTGTCGAGCAGGCTCGACTCCAGGCGCTCGCGCAGGCCTTTATAGAAATCATTGAGCTTGCTGACCTGCAACTGGCCGGCGGATTTGCGGCGCCCTTTACTGCGCAGCGCCGCGAAGCTGATCAATACCACCAGAATAGCGACCACCAGGGTGACGGTCTTCGCCAGAAAGCTCGCATATTCGGCCAAAAAATCCATGTTGCTCCTTACAAGTGCAGTGCGCCGGGCGCGGATTGCCCCAGCATACCGGCGGCACCGCGTTCGGGCCAGTGATCAAACCGCCAGCAACTACAGGCTCCAACGAGCTTTTAAAACAAGCGTATGTTTTTTCATTGACAGCTCGCAGGCATCCTCATAACCTCGCCAGACTTTCAACGTACCGGGAAAACGGACGTGGGCAGCATCTATCTGATTCGACATGGCCAGGCCTCCTTCGGTGCAGACGACTATGACGTCCTGTCGCCCGTCGGCGTGGAGCAGGCGCAAGTGCTCGGTCGCCACCTGGCGGACATGGGCCTGGTGTTCGACCGCTGCGTGGCCGGCGACCTGCGCCGCCAGCAGCACACCGCCAGCGCCGCCTTCGATCAGTACCACACCCTCGGCCTGCCGGTGCCGGCGCTGGAAACCGACAGCGCGTTCAACGAATTCGATGCCGACGCAATCATCCGCGCCCTGCTTCCCGACCTGCTCACCACCGAACCCGACGCCCTGGAGATCCTGCGCAATGCCGCGCAGAACCGCAGCGAATTCCAGCGCATCTTCGCGCTGATCATCGAGCGCTGGCTGGCCGGCACCTATGATCCACCGGGACTGGAAAGCTGGCTGGGCTTCGTGGAACGCGTGCAAGGTGGCCTGCAACGCATCCTTGAGGCGGCGGACAACACGCAGAAGATCGCGGTGTTCACCTCCGGCGGCACCATCACCGCCCTGCTCCACCTGATCACCCGAATGCCTGCCGCGCAAGCCTTCGAACTGAACTGGCAAATTGTTAACACCTCGCTCAACCAGCTGAAATTCCGCGGTCGCGAGGTGGCACTGGCTTCCTTCAACAGCCATACCCACTTGCAACTGTTGAAGGCGCCGCAGCTCATCACGTTCCGATGAACTGCGGCCAACCGTGACCCCAAGGTCACTGGACTCTACCCTAAAGGATCGAAACCATGACTGACGTAGCCAAAGCTGTAGAAGCAATGAAAGCCAAATTCAACCCAGCCGCCGCTGACGGCCTGGACCTGGTGTTCGGTTTCCGCATCGACGACACCCAGAACTTCTCGCTGGTCGTGAAAAACAACACCTGCGAACTGCTGGAAGGCGAAAACCCGGACGCCCAGGTCACCCTGGTGATGGACGCAGAAACCATGAAAGGCATCGTCAGCGGCGAGACCGACGGCATGCAAGCCTTCATGGGCGGCAAGCTGCGCACCGAAGGCGACATGATGCTGGCCATGAAGCTGAGCGAGCTGTTCCCTTCCTGATTCACGGGCAACCCTGAATCCCGATCCCGCCTTTACAGGCGGGATTTTTATTTGGGTTGCAGCAACAGCGCCACCAACGCACTCCACCCGGTTTGATGCGAAGCCCCCAGCCCACGCCCGGTCTCGCCATGAAAGTACTCATGGAACAGCACCAGATCGCGACTTGCCGGATCCGCCTCCAACGACGCATATCCCACCATCGACGGCCGCGAGCCGTTTTCATCTCTCAGGAACAACCGCGTCAGCCGCTGGCTCAGACTGTCGGCCACGTCCTCCAGGGACGCCAGATAACCACTGCCCGTCGGATACTCCACCGAGAAGTTGTCCGCGTAATACCGGTGAAATTCGCGCAGCGACTCGATCAGCATGTAGTTCACCGGCATCCACAACGGCCCGCGCCAGTTGGAGTTGCCGCCGTACAGCCGCGAGTCGGATTCACCCGGCTGGTAGCTCGCACTGAGGGTGTTGCCATTCATCTTCAACGCCAGCGGTTGCTCGGCGAACACCTTGGACAAAGAGCGCACGCCGAACGTCGACAAGAACTCCTGTTCATCGAGCATGCGCCGCAGCAGGTCTTTGGTCCGCTCGCCGCGCAGCAGCGCGAGCAACAGGCGATTGCCCTGCCCCGGTTCGTTCCAGCGTGAAACCAGCCTGGCCAGGTCCGGCCGATGTTTCATGAACCCCAGCAGCCGCTCGCGCAAGCCCTCCAGGCCTTCATGTTCACGCTGCTCCAGCACCAGTACGGCAAACAGCGGCATCAGGCCAACCATCGAACGCAGGCGCACCGGTTCGTTCTGGCCATCGGGGCGGTGCAGCACGTCGTAGAAGAACAGGTCCTGCTCATCCCACAGGCCTTCGGCGCTGTCGTCGACACGGTTAATGGCGCCGGCGATATACAGGAAGTGCTCGAAAAATTTCACCGCTATGTCGACATACACTGCATTGCGCTTGGCCAGCTCCAGGCCGATCCGCATCAGGTCCAGTGCGTAGGCCGCGACCCACGCCGTACCGTCGGCCTGATCCAGTTGATACCCCGGCGGCAGTGCGGCGGAGCGGTCGAACAAGGCGATATTGTCCAGCCCCAGGAAACCGCCCTGGAACAGGTTGCGGCCTTCGGCGTCCTTGCGGTTGACCCACCAGGAAAAATTCAGCAGCAGCTTGTGGAAGATCCGCTCAAGGAAATCCATATCGCCTACGCCGTTGAGCGCCTTGTCCTGCTGATACACCCTCCAGCTGGCCCAGGCATGCACCGGCGGGTTGGCGTCGTCGAACCGCCATTCGTAGGCCGGCAACTGGCCGTTGGGGTGCATGAAGCGGTCCTTCACCAGCAGCAACAACTGCTGCTTGGCGTACGCCGGATCGATCAGCGCCATGGCCACTGCCTGAAAGCCCTGGTCCCACGAGGCATACCACGGGTATTCCCAGGTGTCGGGCATGGAGAGGATGTCGAAGTTGGACAGGTGGCGCCAATGGGTATTGCGGATATGCAGGCGCTCGGGCGGCGGCGCGGGTTGTGCGGGGTCGCCGTCGAGCCATTGGTTGACGTCGAAATAGTACAGCTGCTTGGACCACAGCAACCCGGCCAGTGCCTGACGCTGCACATTGCGCGCATCGTCGTCGGCCATGCCACGTTGCAGGGCGGCGTAGAAGTCATCCGCTTCCTGGCGGCGTTGTTCGAACAGCTTGCGCGCGTTGACCTGTGGCGCGTCGACAGGGGCAAAGCGCAGGTAGAGCGTTTTACTTTCCATCCCGGCCAGTTCGACGACGAAACGCGCCGCGACTTTGGTACCGCTGTCACGCCGAATTGCCGAGTGAACACCCTCGACCACGTAATCGTTGATCCCATCCTTGAACGGCCCCGGCGCCGGCTGCCCATCCAGCCTGGGGTAGTTGGTTTCGTTCTCGCAGAACAGCCACTCTAGCCCGTCCTGGCCCCAGGCGCCGAGATGACGGTCCGGCAGTTCCGGATGGCGTGCCAGCACCTGCTCCCCGTCCAACATCAACTGCGGCTTGGGCGCGTCAAAGGTCCAGCTCCAGTCATTGCGCGCCCACAGTTGCGGCAGCACCTGCAGCCGCGTCGGCTGGTCCGAGCGATTGTGCACGGTGACGCGCATGAAGATATCGTCGGGCTGGTGCTTGGCGTACTCGACGCTGACATCGCAGTAGCAGTTGTCTTCGAACACGCCGGTGTCGAGGATCTCGTACTCGGCATCAGCCAGCCCACGGCGGGCGTTTTCGCTGATCAGGTCGGCGTAGGGAAAGGCGGCATGGGGGTATTTGTAGAGCATGCGCATGTAGGCATGGCTCGGTACGCCGTCGACGAAAAAGTACAGTTCCTTGACGTCTTCACCGTGGTTGCCCTCGGCGTTGTCGAGACCGAACAGGCGTTCCTTGAGGATCGCGTCACGCTCGTTCCACAGGGCCAGGCCCAGGCACCAGCGTTGCGCCTTGTCACTGAAACCGGCCAGGCCATCCTCGCCCCAGCGGTAGGCGCGGCTGCGTGCATGTTCATGGGGGAAGTAGGCCCAGGCGTCGCCGTCGGCGCTGTAGTCTTCGCGCACCGTGCCCCATTGGCGTTCGCTCAGATAGGGGCCCCACTCGCGCCAGCGCTCGGCATCCTGCTGCGCCAGACGCTGACCTTCGGTTGTCTCAAGCATTCGAGTGTCGGGTGTGGCCGTCATCGGGTCCTCCATCGCCTACCAGGTGAGAGGCAGTGTAGAGCCCAATGACGCCCGGGTGCACATGAAGACTTAGAAGATGGCGTAGGTGTAGTTGAAGATCAGGCGGGTCTGGTCCTGGTCGGCGGTGCCGGTGTTCTTGCCGTGATAGGTGCCGGTACGGAACGTAGTACCGAAGCCTTTCAGGGGACCTGCCTGCACCACGTAGTCCAGGCGGAAGTCGGCTTCGTTTTCCTTCTGGTCGGGGCCGCCGGCGACCTTGGACTTGATGTCCGAACCGTCCAGGTAGGCCACGGACGCCTTCAGCCCAGGTACGTACGCCTTGAAGTCATAGGTGTATTGGCCAAAGTTGACCTGCTCGCCCGCGCGGGAGAACTGGCCGACCACGGCGTCGGTGAACAGGTAGAAGTCGCTGCCGCCGGCGCCTTGGGCATGCGGGTCGGCGAGGCTGCCCTGGTTGACCCAGACGAAACCGCCGTCGTCACCCACGCCAATGTGGCCGAGCATCAAGCTGCTGCCGCCCAGTTGGTAGGTGAAGGCCGCACTGTAGGTTTTGTTGTCGACTTCGCCGGCGTGTTTGGCGTAGCCACCGTTGTTGTTGAATTGGTAGCCGCTCTCGCCGTTCTTGCCGTCGCTGCGGCTGTCGAAGTAGCGCAGGTCGGTCTTGAACGACTGGTCATTGCCCAGCGGCAGGGTATGGACCAGGCCGACGTAGTTCTGTTTGTAGAAGTCTTGCAATTGGGCGTAGTAGTACTGCAACGTCAGGTTTTTCGCGATCACGTTGTCGGAAGAACCAAACGGCTTGTAGTCCACCCCACCGAACTTGAAGCTGTCGCTGTCGCGAGTACCACCGGCCACGCTCAGGCCTGTGGAGTTGCTGGAAGCACGGCCTTCGGCGCGGTTCAGCTCACCACCGGTGAAGGTGACATTGGGAATGTCGTTGGAGGTCAGGATACCGCCATCAAAGGTCTGCGGTGCCACGCGACTGTCGTTGGACACCAGGATCGGCAGCACCGGCGCCAGGCCACCACCGACGTGCAACTCGGTCTGGGAAATACGGAACTTCACATTGCCGGCGGCGCGCCCGAAGGAGTCGGCCGGTTCAGTGCCATTGTTCCTGGTCGGGAAGAAGCTGTTGCCGTTACCCGCCAGGCCCGGACCCGCGGTGTGGCCGTCGCCACCGTCCAGGCGCAGGGCGCCGAAGGCCATGACATCGAAACCCAGGCCAACGGTGCCTTGGGTGAAGCCGGACTTGTAGTCAAAACGCAGCGCTGTGGCGGCTTCGCGCAGATCGTTGTTGGTGCCCGAGCGGTTATCCGCGCTGTAGTACATGGTCCGTGAGCTGACAGACGCATGGCTGTCTTCAAGGAAGCCGCTGTGACCGTTGCCGGTGCCCAGCGAGCCGAGCCCGAAGTCATCGGCGTAAGCCTGTTGTGCAAGAACGGCGGCGGTGATCGACAACGCCAGTGTAGAAATTTTCATTAACGACAGCCCCTAAACATTTTTTTATGTGTCTGGTGTGCATAACCGCGTTTTCATCCTTGCAAACGTGACGATTCTTTCACGCCGGCCGGGGCGGACTTCGTGAAGAATTAGTTAGGAAAAACGCCCGAAAATGAAATTTCACACGGGCCGTTTTTTGTCATCTTCACGTCATCTCATTCATTTGCAGAATGAAGTCCTGAAGAATCTTCGTTTGCAAGGCGACGTTGCGCTCAACAAAATCCAGCAAAAGGCCACTATCCGCGCCCCCGCCATCAGGAATTTTTCTATGCACAGCACCGCACAGGTCAGCCCCGACGAGATCCGCAAGGGCTTTTCCAAGGCCATGTCCGACATGTACCGAGATGAAGTTCCGTTGTATGGCGCGCTGATGGAGCTGGTGGCCGAGACCAATGCGCACGTGCTCGACACCCAACCGCTGCTGGCGCAACAGCTGCAACGCACCGGCGAAATCCAGCGCCTGGACATGGAACGCCACGGCGCGATCCGCCTGGGCACCGCCACCGAGCTGGCCACCATCCGCCGCCTGTTCGCGGTGATGGGCATGCAGCCGGTGGGCTACTACGACCTGACCCCGGCTGGCGTGCCCGTACACTCCACCGCGTTTCGCGCCGTGCATGAACAGGCGTTGCAGACCAGCCCGTTTCGCGTGTTCACCTCATTGCTGCGCCTGGAACTGATCGAAAACCCCGACCTGCGCGCCTTCGCCGAAACCGCCCTGGCCAAGCGTTCGATCTTCACCTCCGGCGCCCTGGCACTGATTGAAAAAGCCGAAAACCAGGGCGGACTCAACGCCCAGGATGCCGACGAATTCATCCGCCAGGCCCTGGAAACCTTCCGCTGGCATCACACCGCCACCGTCACCGGCGCGCAGTACCAGCAACTGAGCGACCAGCACCGCCTGATCGCCGACGTGGTCGCTTTCAAGGGCCCGCACATCAACCACCTGACCCCGCGCACCCTGGACATCGACCAGGTCCAGGCCGCCATGCCCGGCAAAGGCATCACCCCCAAGGCCGTGATCGAAGGCCCGCCGCGCCGCCACTGCCCGATCCTGCTGCGTCAGACCAGCTTCAAGGCCCTGGATGAACCCATCGCCTTCACCGACGCCCAAGGCAGTCACAGCGCACGCTTCGGCGAAATCGAACAACGCGGCGTGGCGTTGACGCCCAAAGGCCGCGCGCTCTACGACCAACTGCTGAACGCCGCCCGCGACGCACTGGGCGCCTTCCCCAACGAGGGCAACGCTGCACGCTATGTCGAATTGATGGAACAACACTTCCAGGCCTTCCCGGACAACCATGCCCAGATGCGCGAGCAGGGCCTGGCCTACTACCGCTACTTCCCCACCGAGCAAGGCCTGGCGGCACGCGGCAGCGCCGATCAACCACGCACCCTGGAGGCACTGATCGCCGCCGGCCACATCGACGTGGAACCGTTGGTGTATGAAGATTTTCTGCCGGTGAGCGCGGCAGGGATTTTCCAGTCGAACCTGGGGGATGCGGCGCAGAGTCACTACGCAGCCAACTCGAACCAGGCCGAGTTCGAACAGGCACTGGGCCAGCGAACGATTGATGAATTGAAACTGTATGGCGAGACGCAGCAGCGCTCCATCGATGAATGCACCCTGGCGCTGCTGGCATGAACTGAAGTACCCACCCGGCTCACCAGCGCAATCCTTGCGCTGCAACAGTCCCCAGAGCCGGGTGGGCGATGGGCATGATAGGCAGTGAGTGGGATGATGTCTTTCAGTCAATTCTGAAAAAATGTGAACGGGGCGAACGTCCCTGTTCACTGCGCAATAAAACAACGATGCTGCAGCAGATTCCCCTGCGTGCGGCCGATATGACCAAGCCTTCATTTACCTATCTATTGGCGGCCTCCAGCGGCTTAGCTGCCAATATTCTCCTTGGGGTATCGTCGCTGTACTGGCGAGAGCTGAACGAACTCACGCCCCAGGTTCTGGTTGCCTACAGGGTCCTGCTATCCCTGCTCGCACTGGCTGTGATCATTGGGTTTGGCCAAGGCTTTCGTCACCTCGTAAAGCTCAATATCCGCACCTTAGGCCTGCACTGCACTGCTTCTTTTTTGGTAGCCGTTAACTGGGGATCCTTCATATGGGCATCCCTGCACGGCCATGTGCTTGAAAGTGGCTTCGGCTATTTGCTTGCCCCGTTTTTATCGATAACGATGGGCGTCTTTTTCTACCGCGAGAAGCTCAAGCCTGCACAGACTGTTTCAATGCTGACTATCATGGCCGCAGCCTTGCTGCTGGCGCTAACCAGCAGCGAGCTCAACCACTGGATTTACGTGCTGATCGCCGTCACTTGGGGGAGTTACACCTGCATCAAAAAAGCCACGCCGTTGAATGCGGTAGAGGGCTTGTTCGTCGAGACTCTGTTTTTAACACTCGCCATCGTGCTCGCTGTTGCGCTGCTTGGATGGAGCCTTGCCTGGCCAGATCCCATGTCAACTCAGGCTCAGTGGCTGATTCCCCTGGCAGGCGTAATATCGGTCGTGCCCTTGATAATGTTTGCCTACGCCATCGGCAGAATCCCACTTTCCCAGGCAGCCTTATTTCAATTCGTATTGCCCATCACGCAGCTTGTGATCGCAGTGTATGTGTACAAGCAACCGATCTCGATAAATGCGTTGCTGCTGTACTCATTCACGGTAGGCGTGCTGATAGTGCTCATAATCTATGAACTGGCGACTCAAAAAAAATAGTAATTGCAAGGTGACGCGTATGTGCTCCAAAACTCCAGACATAAGCCCCACTGCGCTTATCATGCGTGCAATGCAAAAATACACCACAAAGAACAACTCACATTAAACCCAACAGAAAAATACTACACGCATTTAGGAAGTCCTACATTTGCACAATGCTGGCAACATGGCTTCTACTGAGTGCCATTCAGGAATGATCAGCCTCCTTCCCACCCCCAAAACAGACACTCAACAAGCATGCTTAAACCTATCAAAAACAAGAACGACAACTTATATTACGTTTTGTCTGCCTTCATGAACCTGGACGTCCAGAGAAGCTTATTTGTACTTTACCTACTACAACTCGGCATCACCCAGGGAGAGGTAGGCATTCTACAGTCGTTCTTGTTTTTTTCTTCAGTCGTGCTGGAAATCCCCTCTGGTTTACTCGCAGATCGATATGGTCGCAAGTGCACGCTTATCATCAGCTTTTTAGGCTTGTGTGTCAGTGGGATTGGTTTTTTGCTATTTTCGTCTTTTATTCCCTTCGCAATCATATTCTGCCTATTCGGTGCCAGCATTGCCATGGGGTCTGGTTCAGACAGAGCATTGCTGTATGACAACTTACTGGCAGAACATCGGGCTGATGAGTATCCTAAAATATTGTCACGCGCCCGTGCTATTGGTGCGATATCGCTGAGTTTGTCCATGCTTCTTGGCGGTGTCATACAAGACACCTTGTCTTGGAACGGAGTCTATATTTTTTTTGCGGCATCAAAACTCATCGGCGCCATCATTGTAGTATTCAACTCCGAAATCAAGCTTCCACCTATTTCACTAACCCCCAACAACGTAAATGAATTAAATACGAAAACCACAGGGGGCAACTTTACTTCACTCATCAAATTTTTCAGTTCCAACAGAGGTGCTTTACTTATACCTCTCTTTGTTGGATATGCTCTATTTGAACTCTCAACCATTCCTCTTTTCATCTACGGCCAGCCATTCTTCTCCCAGCAGGGTCTAGAAATACCTGTTATTGCCGGCATTTATGCCGCAGTTGAAATCATATCGGCTGCCATGTTTATGGTTGCAGGATATATTTGCTCCAGATTCACGCTTGGGGTGATAGCCGTCACCACCACTCTCATTGTCACCGCACTGCTCTTCACCCTATCTTTGAATACCGGAACACTCTCTTCAGTCGCAGTATTTATTTTAATCATGTCACTCCCCGCTATCTATGAAACTGCCTACGAGACCTACATCAATGAAAACATAGAGTCACGCATTCGAGCCTCCTGCCTCTCCGTCGCCAATCTAGTCAATTCGATCATCATCGGTATCTCCTACACTGTCTTCGGCGGGCTGCTGGATAGATATGGTTTCTCGTCGACGTTAATTGTTGTTGCAGGCGTCTGTTTTATGGGTCTCTTTTTTGCAATTACTACCTTACTGCTAGGTAGGCAACAACGTCGTAAAAAGAGCAAAAAGCTTGAATCAACCCGGTTTACTGGAGATGCGCCGTGACAGGCCTAAAGCCGGGTAGATAAAATACGTCCATAACCTTGTAGGAGCACGCTTGCTCCTACAAGGAGGCTCGATCGTGATCAGCCCAACTTCACCACAATCTCATCTTTGATCAACAAGCGTTTCTTCTTCAGCTTCTCCACATCCTCGTCGCTGGCACTTGCCGACTCCGCCTTCAGCACCTCTTTGTCAGCGTCGTCGTACTGCGTGAGCAGCGAGTCCAGGCGTTTGTCGCTCGCCCTGCGTTCGTGAACGACTTCCTTGCTCAACCCCAAGTCCTGATACAGGTCGTGTTTCACTGGCATGGCGTACCTCCGCATGTTGATCAATGGCTTACGCCCTAGAAGCTAGACCATTGCGAGGGGTCTTGTCATGTTCAGGGTCAATACAGCCCCGTTCGTCGCGGCGCGGGCGTTTGGATCAAACCTTTGCCGCGCGCTGCCCTCCACTCTAGATAGCCACCCGAGGGAGAACGGTTTCATGACGCACGCTGCCACCGCTGTCGATACCAAATGCATCAACACCCTCCGCACCCTGGCCATGGATGCCGTGCAAAAGGCCAATTCCGGCCATCCGGGCACGCCCATGGGCCTGGCGCCGGTGGGTTATACGCTGTGGAGTCGTTTCCTGCGTTATCACCCGCAACATCCCGACTGGCCCAGCCGTGATCGGTTTGTGCTGTCCGTCGGCCATGCCTCGATGTTGCTGTATTCGCTGCTGCACCTGGCCGGTGTGGTGGAACTGGATGCCGACGGCAAGCGCACCGGCCAGGCCGCTGTCAGCCTGGACGATATCAAGCAGTTTCGCCAAGCGGGCTCCAAAACCCCCGGCCACCCCGAATACCGTATGACCACTGGGGTGGAGACCACTACCGGCCCGCTCGGCCAGGGCTGTGCCAACAGCGTCGGCATGGCGATGGCCGAGCGTTGGCTGGCCAAGCGCTTCAACCGCGAAGAAAAAACCCTGTTCGACTACAACGTCTACACCCTGTGCGGCGACGGCGACATGATGGAGG
>Ga0068851_10000046_pt1 | contig 79164 bp, 67 predicted proteins | sample KBSCornC12_FD_66588 | JGI IMG/M metagenome (GOLD analysis project Ga0068851, IMG submission 66588) | Corn rhizosphere microbial communities from Kellogg Biological Station, Michigan, USA - KBS Corn C1-2 | ecosystem: Host-associated > Plants > Roots > Rhizosphere > Soil ...
GGCTACACCCAATGCTAATTGATGGCTGCCCTTCAGGCCTTGATTTGTCATTCACCACTCACTATTCACTACTCACTTATTTGTGTCTGTTATCCGACTTTTGATCCATGTATTGATTTCAAATTCTCTTTTGCCGTTTAATCGTCATTTTAATGACAAATCTGTGAATTAGCTTTAAGTAAAATTCCAGAAGATGAAAAGCCTGCTAGTAGTATTAATCGTTTGTTTTCCTATACTATTTAATGCCCAGGGAAATTGCGTTGGGAGTTTTAAAGAGTACTATTTGAATTCAAATAACATTCGAGCCTCATTTTTTCCGAGAGGAAATAAATTTAACAATGGTCATGGCAGTCCTGGATTTCTGGTTCCATTTCCATCACAAGAGAGATTGTCAACGATATATAGTTCATCCATTTGGATAGGCGGCTTTGATGTTTTCGATAACTATAATGTAGCTGCGGAAACTTATCAACCCGGAGGGAAAATTGATTTTAGTGTTGGACCATTGAACTCAATTGGATTACCCTATGACTCCATTTGCAGTCACTATGACCAAGCCTGGAGTGTCTATTACGAAGACATTCAGGCCCATAGAATGGACTTCATTGTAGATTTTAAAATAGATGATACTATTCCATCCATATTTGGATGGCCAGGCCGGGGAAATAAATTTTTTAAAAAATATTATGGGTTTGAACTACCAGACGATAATTTCGGACTTGCACCTTTTTTTGACTGGAATGGAAATAATATCTATGAACCTGAAAATGGCGACTATCCTTGTATTAAAAATTATACTGGCGGCGACCCAGTGATCCCGGATCAGATCCTTTGGATGGTTTTCAATGATGTGGACTCCTTTGATACCACTTTCACGGCACAACCATTACGGTTTGAAATACAATTAACCGCATTTGCATTTCACTGCCAGGACAATGAAGTTTTGAATAATACCATATTTAATTCTTATAAAATTCTGGATAGGGCTCTCCATCCTCTTGACAGTGTCTTTTTTGGCATTTTTAACGATTACGATCTCGGATGTGGTGGTGATGATTTTATCGGATGCGACAGTTCCCGCAATACAGAATTTGTTTACAACTCGGACAGTGTGGATGGAGACTTAATGAATCCGATAGACTGCACTTCTGAAGGTGCCCTCTATCCGGGCATTCCACCGGTACAAAGCATGACCTATCTCAATCACTCCATGCATAGTTTTATTCAATATGATATGGGAAGTGGAATCCCACTGGAAAAATATAGGTTGTTGAATGGGGTGTGGGGAGATGGTTCAATTATGCGACCTGAAGGTGATGGACACAACATCAATTCAACTTTGGCCCCAACTACTTATCTTTTTTCAGGCGATCCCAGGGATACTACATCATGGGCAGCCATCAATGCTTTGGATTACGGATTTGATCAAAGAAATGTGTCATCAGTATCCCTAGGCCGGATGGATCCGGGAGCGGTGAAAGAAATACAAACTGCATATATCTATAGTTATGATCCGGCCGGAGGACATCTTGACCAAATCACTAAGATGTATAATAATGTCGATTCATTAAAAGCATTGTACGGATCTTTTAATTTCGACCAGCATTGCAGCCCAATTCCCGTTTGCCAGGGTCCTGATTGTGTCTGGCCTGGCGACTTTGATCACAATAATATTGCAGACCACCGAGATCTTTTGATGTGGGGAGTTTTTAAAGATTTATCGGGTCCTGAAAGAAATGGACTGGTGTCCTGGAGAGGCCATTATAGTGATGAGTGGAATGAAGATTTATCAGGAATCAATGCAAAACATGGCGATGGTGATGGCAATGGAAATATCGATTTGAATGACCTCACCACCAATGAGGATCATTTTCGATTTAAGAATCGTTTTTATCAACAGCACGATCTTTATCCCGAAGGGCCAGAGATTGTTCTGTCTTCCACTCCTATGGATGCAAATGGAAGAATCAGATCGATTAATGTACAGGCTGGAACCGATCTTCAAAATATTCTCGGATTGGCTTATGAAATTGATTTTGATACATCACTTTATATGATTAAACAGATTCGACAACGCAGATGTCCGGCCGATTCTAATATAGTATGCTTTGGAACGTTTGATTATGCTCCCGATGATCCAAATCTTGTGGTTTCCCCAGAGTACGCTTTTGTAAAAACCGACCATCAACCTGTTGCAATTCAAGAAGGCTATTTTTTCGATCGTCTTGCAGGTGGACTTTGGCCCAAACCCAATATTACTTTAAATGATCTTCCGGATACCGTAATTATTCGACTTAAAAATCTAATTGCTCTTGATCCAAACGGAAATAATCTGCATATCGGTTCTAATACATTGAAAATTCCGAATTACTTAATCACTGGAATCACAGATCCCACTACAACTGAGCAATCTGTTTACATTTATCCCAATCCTGCCAATCAAACTATCTCCGTTGAAACCGAATTAGAAACCGATATCCTCATTTTCAATTCGCAGGGACAAGTGATAAAGAAGATCAATCGGGATGACATGCATCAACCCATCGATATCTCTTCTCTGAGTCCTGGATTCTATTTTATTCAGCTTCTGGAAACAGGTACAGCTTATAAGTTTATTAAAGAATAAAGAAACGCAGGATGACAGGTAACACATTCGAGTCACTACTTTTTAAAAACCTACTTTCAATTTTTGAAATGTATAATCCCCGACAGAACAAGTTGAATAATTTCTGATCTGCATATTCTACGACAATCACTTCACAGGAGGTAGGTTATTTTTGAAATCAAAGACCAACAACATGAAAACTTCCCTCTCGATTGCATTTATTTTTTTCACTGTTTTGGTGAATGCCCAGGTTCCTTGCCCAGCTACTAAAAATGGATATGTTTTCCAGGCCAACAGGATAGGTGCATTTTACAGCCCAAGAGGTTCAAAATTTTTTGATTTTCACGATGGCTATTTTAAAGTTCCTTATACATCCGAAAAATCACCCAGCACCATTTTTGCCTGTTCGCCCTGGATGGGAGGATATGTGAATAATGAATTACGATTAACAGGACAAACCTATGCAAGCCCAAGAGTAGATTTATTCGTGGGTCCTCTTGGTCCGTTAGCGATCCCCTATGATAATTGTGATCAATTTGATAAAGTATGGAGTGTGTCCCGTGATGAAATCGAACAGCACATTCAGGATTATGCATTGGATGGTATTATTGATGATACGTTGTCAAGCATTTTCGGTTGGCCTGCACAAGGGAATTCCTTTTTTTCAAAAATAAATGGATTTGATTTGACTGCTGACCATCATGGAGGATGGGCAGACTTCGACGATATTAATCAAAATGGAATTTATGAACCACAATTTGGAGAGTATCCAATAGTTCATTTGAATGGCCAGCCTCAAGTCCCGCAGTTGATCAGCTGGATGGTGCTTAATGACCAGGGAGAACATCTTGAATCCCATGGAATACCTCTTGGGGTTGAATTTCAACTCACCGTATTTGGATTTAATTGTGTTGATAATTATGTTTTGAACAATACTCTTTTTAACAGTTATAAAATAATCAATCAGGGCGCTAATGAAATTGACAGCACCTATTTTGGTTCGTGGACAGATTACGACTTGGGATGTGCGTCCGATGATTATATGGGTTGTGACAGCTCAAGGCACACCGAGTTTGTATATAATGATGCCGAGGATGGAGATGCAGGCTTTGATTGCTCAACAGGTTCTCCAACTTATGCGAGTTATCCTCCGGTACAAAGCATGACTTACTTGTCGCATCCTATGCACAGTTTTATTAATTATTCCCGGTGGCATGAAGGTCAATTCTTCCCACCAAAATCTCCAGGTGAATTTTATCACTTGCTTTCCGGTCTGTGGCCTGATGGCTCTCCAATCGCTGCTCATGGCGACGGATTTGATACCATGAACCAGGGAGCCATAACTAGATTTTTATTTCATGGAGATCCGAGGGATACAATGCAATGGTCCGAGATTCAGGAAGGCAAAATGCATGTCGATGAAAGACCAGTATCGTCAATATATCTCGATACGCTCAAGCCCGGCGGAATAACCACTATTGAAATTGCTTACACTTTTCACCAAGATTCCTCATTAAATGCATTGGATCAATTAGGTTTCATGTATAACAATATAGATTCTTTATTGGAGATTGTTAATCAAATTGGAGTTCACTGTCAACTGTCACCCACATGCACAGGAAAAGATTGTGTCTGGCCCGGCGATTTCAATCATAACGGAATAGCTGATCACTATGATTTATTGTATTGGGGCGTGATGCTGGATAGCATTGGAGACAGACGTGATGGAGTGATCACTTGGGCAGGACATGCCGCGAATCCCTGGACGCTGACACTTCCGGATAATCTTAATGCTAAACATGGGGATGGGAATGGTGATGGGAAAATAGACATTAATGACCTGGAACGCAATGAAGCCCATTTCACTTTTACTAATCCTTATTACATTAAAGCAGATCATTATCCTCCAGGTCCGGAGGTAGGGATAAGTGGAACTTTAGATGCCACCGGTAGAATTAAATTCATAACTATCAAAGCAAAACAAAAGATTGAAGATGTTCTTGGTTTAGCTTTCGAATTTGATTATGATACCAATTTTTATGTTACCAATCCAATAGGTCTGCCGCATTATCCAATTGATTCATCCCTTGTTGTTTTTAGTGAACCTCATTATATAATTGGGACAGCCGATGCAGGATCTTCCACTTTGTATGCCTTTGTTAAATCGGATCATGAGGCCATTTCAATTGAAGATGGTTTTATTATCCAACAATATCCTTTTGGATTGCGATTGAAAAGCGGGGTGACTTTTGATGATTTGCCTGACACCATCACATTGCGATTGAAAAATTTAATTGCTTTAGATGCTCAGGGGAATGATCTGCACATAGGATCTGAACCCTTATTACTTTTAAAAGAGCAGGTTACTGATATTTTTGAGCCTGTTGAATCAGATGTAATCATTTATCCAAATCCCTCGTCTAATTCCATATTTATCGAAACTGAATTAGAAAGCGACATCCTCATTTTCAATTCACAAGGACAGGTGATGAAAAAGATCAATCATGCAGACATCCACCAACCGGTCGATATTGCTACACTGAGCCCGGGCTTGTACATCCTTCAATTGCTCCAAACCGGCAAGGCTTACAAGTTTGTCAAGGAATAACCCGTCGAAAAAGAACATAAGAAGACCGTCACTGCTCTACATCCTGTCGGAGACAGGCGTTATCTCTTTAGGCGAACTCAAACTTTTGTTTATTTTGGCACACTCTGCTGAAATAATGCATTGATTTTCACTCCTTAAACAATATAAAATGAAGAGTTTCTTTGGTCATCCGGTAGGTCTGTCTACCCTGTTCTTTACGGAAATGTGGGAACGTTTCTCCTATTATGGGGGACGATCGATGCTGATGTTATTCATGGGAGCAGCCATCATGGGAAATAACCCGGGATTCGGATTGTCCAAACCTGAAGCAGCTGCCATCTATGCAGTCTATACCTCAGTCGTCTATATGACCAATCTTCCCGGCGGATGGATCGCCGATAAATTTCTGGGTGCACGAAATGCAGTGTTTTATGGAGGTTGCCTGATTGCATTGGGCAATCTAACTATCGCCTTACCATTAGGATTTGGAGGATTCGTGACGGGACTCGCTTTTAATGCGATCGGCACTGGCTTACTGAAACCTAACGTAAGCACGATGGTAGGATCGTTGTATCCTGCAGGTGATATTCGTCGCGATTCAGCTTTCTCTATTTTCTATATGGGGATCAATCTCGGTGCATTTCTTTCACCACTGATCGCTGGTTATTTCGGACAACGTGTCAACTGGCACATCGGATTCGGTGTCGTTGCTTTCGGTATGGTGCTTGGATTGATTCAATATAAACTAGGAGCCAAGCATCTCGGTGATGCGGGACTCTATGTGAAACCAACTGATCCTGTGGTGATCAGCAAACAAAAGAAATCATTGATGAATGGTTTCCTGGCTTTAGTTGGCGTTATCGTGGTCGCTCTGATCTTACAGTATACGGGCGTCTTTACTTTTTCGATCATCAGCATTTCTAATATTGTTGGGATCATGTTTATCATCATCCCGATCGTGTATTTCGGTGCGCTGTTTTCAAAAGGCGGTTTTAATCCTGCAGAAAAGAAGCGAATCGTCGCCATCATTATTTTCTATTTGGCCGCTGCATTATTCTGGTCGTCGTTTGAACAAGCCGGTTCAACGTTGACACTCTTCGCCGATGAAAACACAAATAACAGTGTATTTGGCTGGTCCTTTCCATCAACCTGGTGGCAAAGTGTGAATGCCATTTTCATCATTGCACTTTCACCGGTTTTCGCCTGGCTGTGGATCAAATTGAAAAAAGCAAACAAAGAACCATCCACACCATTTAAGTTCGCCATCGGTCTTGCACTCGCAGGTGTTGGATTTCTGATCTTAGTTCCTGCAGCAAGTCTGATTGCATCGACCGGTGCACGTGTTGGAATCGAGTGGTTATTGATGTGTTACTTTATCCAAACTGTTGGCGAATTATTTTTATCTCCAGTTGGATTGAGTGCCATGACCAAATTAGCTCCCGAACGAATCGTTGGTCAGATGATGGGTATCTGGTTCCTCGGTGCTGCTACCGGAAATTTTATCGGTGGTCGTGTCGGAGGATTGTTTGAAGCCTTCCCGCTGAAATCGATATTCCTTGCAGTGTTTGGTACCAGCTTGCTCGCAGCGTTGATCATGTTCTTCCTGGTGCCTTGGATGAAGCGGTTGATGGGGGAAGTGAAGTAATCGTGACCCGTCACCCGTGATCCGTGATCCGATCGTCAGTCATGAATCGTGAATCGTGAGTAGGCAGTTTCAATCAAGACATTAATGAATAAGATTCATAAAAAGGGGCTCAACATTTTGAGCCCCTTTTATTTAAATCGTTATTTAAGATAAATGCCGAGTCACGGATCACGGGTCACCGGTCACGATGGAAGGGCTGCGTTTAGTACTTTTGCCAAATGATTGATTTTGATTTATTAAAAAGAATCTCCGAAACCCCCGGTGCGCCTGGCTTTGAAACCCATATCCGGAACCTGGTGAAGAAGGAGATTGAAGGATTGGTGGATGAAATGCATATCGATTCCATGGGATCGTTGATTGGGCTGCGGAAAGGACGTGACTCGAAGCGCGTGATGGTGGCGGCACACATGGATGAGATCAGCTTCATGGTCACGCATATCGATGATGAGGGTTTTATTCGCTTTCATCCGCTCGGTGGATTTGATCCAAAGACACTGACGGCACAACGTGTAATCGTACATGGACGTGAAGATGTGCTGGGTGTGATGGGCAGCAAACCGATCCACCTGATGACGTCCGAAGAAAAAAACAAGATCCCTCAGATTCGAGATTATTTCATTGACACCGGTATGCCGGTGGAACGTGTGAAACAACTGATCGAGATCGGTGATTCGATCACACGCGAACGTGAGTTGATTAAAATGGGGGATTGCATCAACGGAAAATCACTTGACAATCGTCTTTCCGTTTACATCCTCATCGAAGTACTAAAAGCGTTGAAAGGAAAATCACTTCCTTATGATTTCTTTGCAGCCTTCACGGTGCAGGAAGAAGTTGGATTGAGAGGTGCCTTTAATGCAGCAGGACATATAGATCCTGATTTTGGAATTGGATTGGATGTCACTATTGCTTATGATACACCGGGTGCCATGCCTTATGAAATGATCACACGATTAGGAAAAGGAACTGCTATTAAAATTTATGATGGTTCCGTCATTTGCGATTCGCGCATGATCGGTTTTATGAAATCAACGGCCACTAAACATTCCATTCCGTATCAATTGGAAATTTTGACAGCCGGTGGAACAGATACTGGAGCTATTCAACGACAAGGAGCAAAAGGGTCCATAGCTGGTGCGATATCGATTCCCCTGCGACATGTACATCAAAGCATTGAAATGGCACATGAAGGTGATATCAGTGCTTCTGTTGATTTACTGGTGGCCACCATTACTGAATTAGATCAATGGACCTGGGAACTCTAAAATTTATCACTTTCTCACTTTCTCACATATGGATTGGACAGAAAAAGACAATAAACTCACCGCCGAATTCACTTTCGAAGATTTCTCGCAAGCGTGGGCCTTCATGACAGAGGTGGCGATTTTAGCAGAAAGAAAAAATCATCACCCGGAGTGGACCAATGTCTGGAACCGTGTAGCGATTTCACTCAGCACACATGATGCAGGTGATATCGTCACCGAGAAGGATCGCAAACTGGCCGACGGCATCAATAAAATCTACGAGCGGTATCAATATCGCACGTGATGGAGTTGAAGAGTAAACTTCCGGATGTAGGGACTACGATTTTCACAGTGATGTCGCGATTAGCAGCCTCACATGGTGCCATTAATTTATCACAAGGCTTTCCTGATTTCGATACTGATCCAAGACTCATTGGATTAGTGGAAGAAGCGATGCATGGCGGACACAATCAATATGCACCGATGCCTGGGCTTCCTGAACTGAACAATGCTATTGCTGATAAATTGCAAAAGGATTATGGCTGGCGGCCGGATCCCGATACTGAGATCACAGTGACCAGTGGTGGTACGCAAGCACTCTATTCCATCATTGGTGCGATGATCAGCCCGGGAGATGAAGCCATCGTTTTGGAACCGAGTTATGATAGTTACATCCCGTCCATTATTTCTTTTGGCGGAAGTGTGAAGACCTTTCAATTACAACCACCGTTATATAAAGTTGATTGGGATGCTGTTGAAGCATTAGTAACTCCGCGCACCAAATTCATTATGATCAATACCCCACATAATCCATGTGGTGTGGTTTTAGGAAGTGATGACATGATGCGATTAGAACAAATTGTTCTGAAGCATGGACTATATGTCATCAGCGATGAAGTTTACGAACATATCATTTTCGATGGCCATCAACATCAATCTGTATTACGATATCCTGATTTATACAGCCGGTCATTCGTTGTTTTTTCTTTTGGAAAAAGTTTGCATGTCACCGGATGGAAAACCGGTTATGTGATTGCACCTCCTGCATTAACGACTGAACTGCGAAAGATCCATCAATTCAATGTATTTTCCGGAAACCGTCCGATGCAAACTGCCATAGCCCATTACATGCGTCAGTATAGTGACTTTGGCGCCCTCTCTTCTTTTTACCAGGCCAAGCGGGATATGTTTTTGGATCTCATGCGTGGATTGCCATTGGTATTTCTTCCTTGTTATGGAAGTTATTTCATGCTGGCCGATTACAGTGAATCCAGTGATTTATCTGACAGAGCATTTGCAGAGCGATTGACGATTGAAGGCGGAGTGGCTACGATTCCGTTGAGCCCTTTTTACAAAAATGGAAGCGAGGAGAAGATCATCCGGTTTTGTTTTGCGAAGAAGGAAGAAACGTTACTGGAAGCGGCCAACAGACTGAAGCGATATTTCAATTCCTGACGATAATGGAAATCGTCGTATTTTTGCTGCCATAACTCTTAAAATACCATTCATTCATATGAGCTCATTACTTGCAATTCACTTTGATGCCATTAAAGTGATCGTCCTTTCTCTTGTCATCATTTGGGCCTTCGCTGTTATCAGTATACTATTTGGACTAAACATAATCAAGAAAATCTTTTCTCGAAATTCCTGAGAATTAATTTTTTTTGTTGTTGTTGGAGCGATGGCTTTGTCAAAGATTTTCGATAAAAGCTTTCGCAATCCCGAGCGGCCGCATGATATACCGCTTCTTATCCAGGTGTCCAGTCTGACGCGTCAGTACATCATCCAATGTTTGAATTGTCTTGACGATATATTTTCCTTTATTGAGCATGACACATTCTGATTTCACACTCATGGCGGCATCAGTGATTTCAGAGCGGGTGGCGAAACCAGTTTTATTTAATGTCTCTAAAACCTGTGTGGCCCAAATCACCGGAACGTGGGCAGCTTCACAAATCCAAAGTATTTCTTCTTGGATTTCACTCAATCGCTCGAAACCAATTTCAACAGCAAGATCACCTCTTGCAATCATCACACCAAGTGCTTCATCCTTCATACCATTGAGCAAGAGTGCAGGCAAATGCTGAATTGCCGCCAGTCTTTCAATTTTTAGAATGATAGCCGGCTTCTTGTTCACCGCATATTTTTTTATTTCTGCACGCAACAGATCAATGTCTTCTGTACTGGAGACAAAAGAATAACCTACCATGTCAGCATGTTGGCAGATAAACAAGATATTGCCCTTGTCTTCTTCAGTGAGTGTCGGAATCGTCAGCTCTGAATCCGGCAGATTGATTCCGCGCTCTGGTTTTAAAAAATGATTCTTAGCCGAAATACGGACGATGCGGACGATGACGTGATCCTTTTCTTCTTTCGTGATTTTAGCTTCAAATTTTCCATCATCGAAAAAAATACGTTCCCCCTTATGCATCATGGAGATGAGTTCTTTGGGTTCGATGATGACTACATCCAGTTTTTTCTTTCCCTTTTTACTGACTTTGCCAGGATTTATTCCAGAACTGGTCAGGATAAATTCTTTTCCTTCCCAGACAGGCAGTTCCATATTTTCTTTTTCCTTGACAGCCTCGATACTTTTAATCCTGATTTTCGGGCCGGCGATATCCATATAGATTTTACAGGGTTTGCCGGTTTTGGCAATCGCTTTTCGAAGCACATTGATCATCTTCATCCATTCTTCAGAAGTATCGTGTGCACAATTGATGCGGGCCACTGACATCCCTTCATTCAACATTTCTTCGACGAGCTTGCGATCCTTGATCATGTCCACTGAAAACGTGACCATGATATGTGGCCGATCCTGGTTTGGAAATTTTCCCAGTAATTCTTCCGCATGTTTTTCCTGCAATTTCGTAGCTGTTGCAAAATCAACCATCGCTTTATTCCTGGCTCCCGTTTTCCCTTGCAACCATCCTAATACATTTTGCACCTGGTAGAGGGTATGACTTTCCAGGTTGGTCAGGGAAGAGAGTCCTTGTCGATGAAGAAATTCCTGGAGATTACGGATTTCATTACTGCGGAGGACGAGGTAGTGGATCAAGTTGACGCCACTGAGTTTAAAGTGAGGATGAAGTGTATGCAGGGCCGGGCTGAATTTTTCTTCAGCTTGTTTCATATCCTTCAACAAAGTCGAAAGTTTTTTTATTGCTTTCGCTTTGTAAGGATCCAAATCGATTGTATTACTTCCTTTTGCCTTTACCATTATCACATCAAATGTATCTGCATAAAAGAACATTTTACGATGATCCAAATCATCCAGGTGATTTTTACTTAGGGTTTACCTGGCCCGTGTCGTGGACTGATGTCCCAAAGCTTGTCTATATTTAATAAGTGAAGCAACGTGTTCTCCTGGTCAGTCCTCCGTTTACTCAACTCAATACTCCCTATCCGGCGACTGCTTATCTGAAAGGTTATCTTAACACGCAGTCAGTATCCAGCTCGCAGATGGACCTGGGGATCGAAACCATCCTGCGGTTGTTTTCAAAAGAAGGACTGATCGATTTGTTTTCCACGGTCAATGAAAAAACATCCTTTGGTTCTGCCAATTCGCAAAGGATTTATGCCCTGCGGGAAAACTATATCGATACGATAGAGGCTGTCATTCATTTCCTTCAGGATGATGATCCTACCCTATCCCATTTTATAGGTGGTCGTAATTTTCTTCCGGAAGCTTCCAAATTTGAACAACTCGAGGATTTCGAATGGGCGTTTGGCACTATGGGTATACGAGACCAGGCTCGGCACATTGCAACCTTGTACCTTGAAGATCTTGTCGATTTTATTCAGGATGTAGTAGATCCTCATTTCGGGCTCAGCCGATATGCAGAGCGATTGAGTATATCAGCGCATTCATTTGATGAGCTCTATGCGACACTTCATTGTCCGCCAAGTTTTATTGCCGGGCTCATGTTAACTATTTTAAAAAATAAAATAAAAGAGAGCGAGCCCACGGTCGTTTGCTTATCAGTTCCTTTCCCGGGAAATTTATTGTCAGCACTTACTTGTGGACAATGGTTAAAACAAAATCATCCTGATATTAAAATCGTAATGGGTGGTGGTTATCCTAATACAGAATTACGATCCTTGTCCGATCCTCGCGTGTTTGAATTTGTAGATTTTATTTGTTTGGATGATGGAGAAACTCCATTGATGCAAATACTCGCTTATCTCGATGGAAAGATAGATAGGGCGATGCTTAAAAGGACTTTCATATTGGTAAATGGATCAGTAACCTATTGCAATGGAAGCCTGATCCCTGATGTCAAACAAGAACATGTAGGGACACCAGATTATACCGGTTTGCCGCTAAAAAAATATTTATCGGTCATCCAACTTCCCAATCCCATGCATCGCTTGTGGAGTGATGGTAGATGGAACAAGTTAACTATGGCGCATGGTTGCTATTGGGGTAAATGCACCTTCTGTGATATCTCGCTGGATTACATCAAAAACTATGAAGCATCATCGGCGGTGACCATCGTGGATCGAATGGAAACACTAATTGCACAAACTGGTGAACGCGGGTTTCATTTTGTTGATGAAGCAGCCCCACCTGCGCTGATGAAAGCAGTAGCACTCGAGATTTTAAAAAGAAAATTAGTGGTCAACTGGTGGACCAATATTCGTTTTGAAAAAAGTTTTCATTTTGATTTATGTCGATTGCTTGCGGCTTCGGGTTGCATTGCGGTATCGGGAGGATTAGAGGTTGCATCTGATCGATTACTTCAATTAATTGCCAAAGGTGTCACAGTTGAACAAGTAAGTGCAGTCACTGATAACTTCAATCGTGCTGGCATCATGGTTCATGCTTACCTGATGTATGGATTTCCGACGCAAACTGAACAAGAGACTATTGATTCTCTTGAAGTGGTGAGACAGATGTTCGAAGCCGGCATAATGCAATCTGGGTTTTGGCACCGATTTGCCATGACTGCGCATAGTCCTGTGGGTATGTATCCGGATCAATTCAAAGTTAAGGCACTAACAACAGAGACCGGAAGTTTTGCCAATAATGATTTAGATCACGAGGATCCTTCAGGTGCAGATCATGATGTATACAAAGCAGGACTAAATAAATCGCTTTACAACTTCATGCATGGCATATGCCTCGATCATCCGCTTCAGAATTGGTTTGATCAGAGGGTTCCTAAAACTTCGTTACCTGCAGATCTTATTGCCAGCTTTCTTGCTCAACCGCGTGGAAGGGAAATAAAAGGTAGCGATGTAATTGTTTGGATTGGCGGGCCAGTAACCTATGATACTTCTCTTTCTGTTTTGATCATAAACGCAAAACATGAAACCCGACAAATATCTTGTTCGCCTGCTGAAGGAGTTTGGTTAGAAAAGATTTTAGCTTCCTTGACTCCGCACTCCACAACTTCATATTCTTATCAAAAACTTCAGGAAGATTTTAATCAACATCAGCTTAATGATTTTACACTCTTTTGGTTTGGGAAGATTATGGAGGAGTTGAAAGAAATAGGATTATTAATTCTGTAAAAAAGAATTACAAGGGGCGGAAAAGGCAGAAGAGGCGGAAAGGGCGGAAGAGTTTGAATATTATTTTGCCGGAGGTGGGCCTTGCCGTTTTGGCATTTTTAAACTATCAGCAGGATATTGATTCTTCAAGGTATCTACTTGTGCCTGCGCCCAGTTGATGATCATGCTTCGTTGTTCGTCGGTCAGATGAGCTTCTCTGTGTAATCCTAAATAAGTGTAAGAGGGCAGCGGCATTTCCTTTTCTTTTACTTGTTCGGCGATCTCTTCCAGTTTTTTGTTTTGAAATGCAATGCGCCGTGAAGTAAAATCATCAAAATTGAGACGTTGCTTTCCTTCTTTCACATGATCCGCTAACCACCAGGCTACCGGTTGCACATTAGCATACCAAGGGTAATCTGTTTTATTGCTGTGACAATTGAAACATGCGTTTTCGAAAATGTTGGCTACATCAGGCGACATCGGATATTTTGCTGACATCGGGTGAGGGGCAACGCCAGACAGGTTTTTCTCCGGACGAAAGAATTGAATAAGGATGAAGATTATAACGAGGGCAATGAGCAATTTGCGGAGGAAGGAGCGAAGTTTCATGGTATTCATTATAACTGTAAGGATAGGGATTTTGTTAATTAAAAGGTCTTGTACGGATGTAAAACAGCTTCTGTAATTCTCTTTTTAATAGTTTCCAATGACACCGGCTGTTTCATTTGAGGAGGATCAATTTTAGGATCGATATCATCGAAATAAGATATAGCCTTCAAGGCAATGAGTTGATTTGAATTTGGATATTTTGTGGCGAAGCATTTCAGCATGTCATTAATAGATAATGATTCAAGCAAAAAATAAACATCAATAAAGTCTTTTATCCGCTGACCGCTTCGGGCGATGGCATTGAGTTTCATAGCAGCAATGTCTTCCTTTGAAAGGTAGGTTATGCCATCTTCAGTGATGGGATCTTTGACGAGGGAATATGGATGAGTAATAAAGTCAACCTTGATAGAATTGACATGGGCCAAGAGCGTATTGGAAGTTTCAAGATCAACATTGAGATCAAATGATTTGCCTAATATTTCTTTTATTTTGAATGTATCAAAACTGTTTTGGGTGAACAAATCTATATCAATTGAATTCCGATGACCTAACTGTAAAGCCAATGAGGTACCACCCACAAGATAAAAACCAGCCAGGTCAGGAATGACTTGAAGCTTCTGAATCAATTCATAAGTTTCTTGTGAAATAATGAATGGATCCCTATGCAGCATGGAAATAATCTGATTTCATAAACAACCTTGCAAAGTCTTTATCCCTCGAGTCCAGTTGTCTTGACCATGCTATAGTTTCCTTGATTTCATCTACCGTATAAAAAGCCATTATTTCCCGCCAATCTTCCAAATTTCCACGTTGAATCACCCGTTCAATGACAATCTTATAGGACTTCTTCCAGTTGAAAGTCTCCAGGTTATACTCCCAAAGAAGATGGGGGCGGATATTGGGTTTTGGCTGCAAAAGCATGTTCTCAAATATACGGTTTTTGAGGGGTTTTTTTGGGTCGAAATGAGGTGTGATTTGGTCAAAATTCCCCTTCATTTGATTACCTCTAGGCCTCAATTCTATCAGTAAAATTTGAAGAGTTTTTTAAGAATGAATAGAAATAAAAAAGGTCATCCGTTTCCATCGAATGACCTTCTTTTGTGGGAGCACACGGGTTCGAACCGCGGACCCTCCCGCCGCACTTGCGTGGCGGGATGCTCTGAACCAGCTTAGCTATGAGTCCTTGATGAGATTTTCAATTGCTCTTCTTGATTTCCATTTTTTGATCTGTCTTTCAAATTCATAAGCATCTGCTTTAGAAGCGAAAAACCTTGAAAATACGACACTCCAATCTTTAGCTTTTGAAGTATAGCCAGCATGATCTGCAAGATGTTTTTGAAGTCGCTCTTCAAGGCTTTGATCTGTATGACCGATATAATATCGATCAAGCTCAGATGAGTATAAAATATAAGTGAAGGCCATAAACTAAAAAGCCACCCCTTTTGGAGTGGCTTTGTGGGAGCACACGGGTTCGAACCGCGGACCCTCTGCTTGTAAGGCAGATGCTCTGAACCAGCTGAGCTATGCTCCCTTAAAAATTGGGATTGCAAACATACCATCTCTCCCTTAAACCACAAAACAGCAGGCCGAATAAGACGCTAAAAAGGAGATTTGAACTTGATTTTCAGGCCTTTACCTGTTTTATAAACATTTTAATCTTAAATTTTCTCAACCTGTCGTGCTGAAAGAGCGATAAATAATCCTAATTGACTCCTTAAAAATCACTCAGCGGCACCAACCCCACCTGCTTGCGATATTCAGCCACCATAGCTTCATCTTCAAATGGAAACATATGAGGAGGCTCATTCTTATTCAGGATCCATTGAGTCCCATAACGTTGATGACCATCCCGTGCAATATTAATTTTGTCTACAAGACATGCATAGTCCTCCCAACTGATGAGCTGCTCTTCACAAGCTTTTTGCATTACTGGCAGGTAGCGCTTTTGGAATGATGTATCAGTCGAATGAAGTATCATGTATGGCAATACCTTGTTGCCTCGCACGCCAACCTCCTTTACAGTAGGAAATCCATGTGCTGCAATTAAACTTTCAATTACATATTGATGACTCAGTTCATTTAATGTGTCTATATCATAATAACAATGTCCGACATAATCAGGCAAGCGATTGATGGGCAGGAACATCCCAAGGGTGCGTCCCTTCTGGTCTTCACACGACAGTGAGTCGAGGGTAAATTTCAAATCCTTTCCTTTATAAAAAAGCCTGGACTTAATATTCTTTAACAGGTCATTCCTGAAAGAAATAGCTTCCTCTCCTTCACCCCAACAATCAAATAAAGCATAGATGGCATTTTGAGGTGGCACCATTTTTATCCAATATTTCACTTTGGCCTGGGCCTTGCTATAATCTCCTTGTTTTGCGGCCTGTAATGCTTCCGTATAATATTTTTGATAAAGCTTACCAAGATTTACGTCAATTTCTACCCTTCTATCTTCTTGCGAAACTCGATTTGAAGCTTTCGATTCACCATAATTAACTGTCAATATTCTGCTGGTATCAACACCTCGCAATATCAGTTCTTGGCGCACAGTTGCATTTCGTGCAGCACCAAGTGAATCATTGTCGCTTCCATTCTTATCGGTGTAGGCGTAAAGCGTAATAAGGTCTTGTTTGGTCCTGAGTTTGTTTGGTATTGAATCAATTACGGACAAATATTTTTCCTGGATTTCTGCAGAACCGCTATCGAAATACACGGTATCGGTATCATATCCTGTTGAAAATTTCTTTTTCAATCTTTCTTCTTCGAATGCATCGCACATGTAAACAAAATCAGCATTAGGATCATCATCTTGTTCAACCAGAAGGTCATATAACTCAAAGCCATATTGACAGCCAAAGCATTCCTGCTTATCCCTAGTTTCACCCTGGAATACTCCTAGTACCAAATAATTTGAACTGCAAAGTGGCCGGAAAACAAAGGAATTTGTTACTTGCGTTTCCGTAGAATCTATATCAATATGAACAAATGGTTTGCTCCAAAGACCGAAATCGTAAGAATTATTTATAATCAAATCTGTTGATAAAGTAACTCCGAAGTGCGATTGAAAATAGGGCATTTGGGAAAATACTTTTCCGACTTTTACTGTAAAACTCATTCGGTATTGATGGCCTGGAAGCAGCTTGCTCTCAGTGGGTATGTAAATGTAATTGCATACACCAGTACCAGGTGATATTGAGTCATATCTGCCATACATAGTTGGAGAATAGACACCTTTAGCGGGATATACGGGTTGTTTTTTATAATAATTCTTATAGATACCAAACAAAAACTTATTATAATTAACTGCGGCGGTAAGTTCATCTGGACCATAGCCCAATACCTTTTGAGCATTTACACCTGAGAAAAAGGTGAGGTACATAGCGATAAATGCCACTATGCTTACAGTATGTTTTTCTAAACCCCTCTTCATATAAAATTAGAAGTAGTCCCAGGAAATGAATTATTAACTGCTTTTTTTAATAAAAAAGTGTTCCACAAAAGAAAGATTTGGCTTGTCAACTCTATTGATTGCTCATGAAGTTCGTAAGTTTTGAGCTGTCAATGATTGGAATACTAACTATTTGACTTTTACCTGCAATTCTTTAATGAGTTTCAATATCTCCTCCCGATTCCCCGCTTTCGTAATAAACGTCGGCAATCGACTAAACATTAAACTATTCTTACTGCCCTTGTTACCAACTCCTCTCTCCCGCAATTTGGCTCTAACATATTGCTCGAGTAAACTCAGATGATCATAATGATATGCCCAAAAAAGATCATCACCAACCGGTTTTTGCAACCAAAGTTTTAATCCGAAAATCGGATCACACATCAAACCATCATCAACAAGTTGTTTGGACAGATGCGCTTCATATTCACATTCATCACCACATTGGTCACACTTCATCTTCAATTTATTCCACTGACCATCCACTTCCGTTTTGCGGGTAAGTTGATTGCGACATACTCTGCATTTTACTGAAACGTAAGCGGTCATTTTTCCATACCAATGTCCCGAACGCTCCACATGAAAACACAATGTACAGGTCAGTCTCCATGAATCTTCAAAAGGATTGATCAATGCTTTTCCATCACACTTCGGGCAATGAACTACAAAATGCGTAGCCAATTCATCTAACCTTGTTCCTGGATCAGCAAATCGATTTTGATCGCTCACAGTTCTTTCACTGTTTTAATCTTCGTAAAAGTCTTCTGATCCACCTGGTAAACCCCTGTCACAAATCCCTTTTGCTTGCTGGCATAATCCGTTCCGTCTTCAAGCGGCTTTGAAGTGAAATACGGAAAATGAAAATGAATCGCCATCGGATCGTGTTCATCCATGTCATATTGCACAAAATGACTCGGCTCTAAATAATACGGCTGCTTGATATTTTTTTCCGCCCACTGTGATGCTACCTGGTAGGCATCGGCCATATAGGTAAACGTCTTATCGGATTCACTATTGAATTCCCAGCCGGGCATTAAAGTTTCCACTGTAAGTCCCGGCTTCCATTCGAAATCAATTGCCACCGTTTTATGATGCTCATAATGCTTGTCTGTTCTGTTCCAATATCCTTTTGGAATGTTGTCCTTAAATTCTTTATGATATACACTGTCATCCATGAATTCAACAAAGATGCTCGTCTGTGGGTGCGCAGGTTGCTCTTCGATGGTTGTGAGCACTTGTTGCAAATATTTTTTCCTGTTCTCTATTGTGGGTTCTTCAAATACCAGGTAATAAGCAGAAGCTTCTATGATCGCCACCGACATTTTTGCCGTTCCATTTTTTTGAACGTCCTGAAATAATTGTCTTGTCGCTGCCACTTCATTTTTACTCTGGTCAGTTGCTCTTACAATTTCATCTTTTGTTACCCGGAGTTCAGGTGCATTTTTATACCACAGGATCTCAAACTGCACTTCCGGATCTGATTTCAATGCGACAACCGATTCCCTTTTCTTTTCTTTATAAAGAGAAGGAAGAATATTCATCCTGGTGTCCACCACCTCATATTGGTTCTTAAAATTTTTATCCAGCCAGCCCTGCAGGGTGTTTGTATTATTACCACAGCCAAAGAGTGAGAACATAAGTGCGACGATTGAAAGGTGGCGAAAAAGGAGGGTTGATTTCATTTTGATAATATTGATTACAAAGCTATAAATCTTCGCCCCCTGCCCCCTAAAGGGGAAAGAAATTTGTTCTTTGCCTTCTTCTACAGACATTTCACCCCTCCGGGGCTCAAATGTTATTTACTAATCGCCGTTCTGCCTTTCCGCCCTTCCGCCTTTTCTGCCCTTTTATATTTACTTTTGCCCCATATCTCTAACATATCATGAAAGTAACCGAAGAATTAATTGACCAGATACTGGACCAGGGCGAGAACGGAGCACTAGATCCTTCTCCCTACATGGAAAGTCTGAAATACCTCATCCTGGAAGACGAGGATGTAGAACTCACTGAAGAAGACCACGCCTACCTGATATTCCTGGGCACCATTTGCCTGGAAAGTCTCAAGCGCAACGGACTCTACAAAGACATCGATGATGAGGAATTGATCTTCGACATGGAAGACACCAACTGGGAAGCACTGGAAAATACCGATGGCAATCTCGATGAATTTATGTCTGCCATTCGCGAAGATTTCGAAGAGAAAGACCTCCTCGATTTCCTCGCCTATTCAATCCTACCCGTCGATGATGATGAAGATGATGATCAGGATGAACCTGTGATGAGTTCAGAAGATGCGCAGATTCTCGGCTTTGTGCGGTTGAAGGGATTGCTGGATGCAATATTATTGCCACCGGTTTAGCATAAAAATTCAGCAGGAATCAACCGCAAGCATTATTTAAAAGCTTCAGACTTTTTAGAAAGTCTGAAGCTTTTTTATTTGCCTTGTTCCCTTCGACTACGCTCAGGGACCAAGAGATTTTTACTAAGCATAATAACTAATTGTTTCGGCTACGCTCAACAATGGAAATAGTACCTGAAAATTTTCGTCATTGAGCGTAGTCGAAATGACTAAAATATATTTATAGTAGAATATTTAATGGTCCCTGAGTGTAGTCGAAGGGAACAAGTATGCCCCAAACCCCCTCTCTTACTGAAATGATTGTGGTATAATTTGAAGTGTTAATGCAAAAGAGAGGGGGCTTACAGGTTAATTTTCGTAAATTAGAAGATTACTGCTCACAGCAATATTTTTTTAAGAGATAAGTAACACGAGATTTAGAATCCTATTATTTGTTAGGCAAAAGGTTTGATACAGGTTCATGAAAGTTACTTTGAGGTAGATGATATTTTTTCAAAAGTCTTATTCCAGGTTACAAAATGAAAATCTCCTCTAGTTACCGCACCGGGAAAATCCTTGCTTTCCTCTTTGTGTTAAGTCTTCCCTTAGCCTCTGCTTATTGCCAGAATTTCCAACGATCGTATGGCACCCCACTTGATAATTCATTTTCAAAAGTCATTAAAGATGGCTCGAATTATTATGTGCTCGGCCAGGATGAATTCACCGATGGCACATCACCCAGTGCAACAGTCACTCGCCTTGATGCAAATGGTGTACATCAATGGACACTCAGTCTGAATATTTCATCAGTTTGGAATGATGCTGTGCTCACACCTTCAGGAGATTTGTTAGTCGTTGGTTCAACTTTACCATTTGATGCTACCAGCAAAAGTATGATGGGATTAGTCACACCAGCCGGTGGTGGTGGATTCACATGGGTACGCACGTATGACGTGCCGGGGAGAGAAGGAAATACAAGAATCGTCCGAAGTCCTTCACCACAGAATCCTGCTTTCCCATATTATGTGGTGGGCTCCCAATTTGATCCAAACGGAAATGTCATGTGGGATGATGTCTTCTTGTTGAATATCAATGAGTCCGGCGCATTCAACTGGAAAAAACTTTTTCCGAGTATTGACGATGATGAGTTTGCCCGCAATCTCGATGTGATGTCCAACGGCGATCTCATCCTGAGTGGCAACAAGGACAACCTTGGTGTGATAATACGATTAGATAACTCAGGTGCTATTGTCGCAGGCGCTGCTCCGGATGCCATTCAGTTTTCCTTTGCAGATGTTACACCCATCAGTGGTGGTGGATTTTATGCTGTTGGTGGCATCTTTCCATCCTTCACGGCTCATCTTTTTAAATTTGATCAAAACCTTATTCCTATTTGGAGTTCAACCATATCAGGCCTTACTTCCGTCAGCCAGGTTTGGGAAGAATCATCATCTGGTGTTATTTATGTAGTAGGTACAGGTGTTTTTAATGGTGTCAGCAGAGGTGTTGTATTGCTGTTCGCTGTTTTTGGACAAACACCGATTCTAGAATGGGTAAAATTTCTCGACAACAACGAATCTTCATACGTTGGTGGTTCGATCAACTTATTATCCAATAATGAGTTTGCCTTTGTCGATGGACGGGTTTCTACTTCAGCAGGCTTCGGGCAACAAGATGCTTTTATGTCTGTCAATGATTTACAATTCACCACCTGCATCACCGATGATGATTTAGTCAATGTGAATTCGGTCACACTCACCTACATCGCACCTTTCCTGCCGGATATCGAGTTCTTTGATTTTTCCACTGGCACTGATCTTGTAAGTTCAGAATTAAACTGGCAGCAGGAAGATGTCTGCAATAATAATCCATGCAATGCAGACTTCATTATTACACCGATAGGGAATTGTGGACACTATCAAGTAACTAACACCAGCACGGGCGCGCAACCTCTCACTTATTCGTGGTGCGATGGTTCTACTTCGCAAAACCTGGATGTGCAATTACCCTGCGGACCATACACTTTTTGTTTAACCATAACGGATGCAAATGGATGCTCTTCAAGTTACAATGAATCAGTAAATGTTGTTGATCAAATGCGCCCGACTGCGATTTGTGCTCCGGGATTTGGTGTTACACTGGATACGGCTTGCCAGGCTATTATTATTCCATCAATGATTGATGGTGGGTCAACTGACAATTGCCAGATTCAATCTTTAAGTGTCAGTCCTGCAATACTGACAGGTTGTGGTTTGTTTCCAGTGACCTTAACAGTGACCGATTGGTGTGGGAATACAAATGTCTGTGTCACCAATATTCAGACTATTGAAAATGTTCCACCTGTAATAATATGTCCGCCGAACAAAATCTTAACGACCGGAGCATCCAATTGCACTTTGGTAGTGAATGGACTTCATTGGCTCTCCATTACAGATAATTGCGGTGCTTCTAATCCTTCAGTTATATATGCTGTGACCGGGGCAACCCAGCACACGGGATCAGGCGATGCCAGTGGCTTGACTTTTAACCAGGGAACTTCTACTATTACTTATACGGCATTTGATGATTGTGGAAATTCAAGTTCATGTTCTTTCACAGTGAAAGTAGAATGTGTATGTAATTGTGTTAATAATAAACTTCTTAATCCTGGTTTTTATGAGGGAGCTGTTCCCGGAGATCTTGGACTCACCGGACAATCCGATCATTGGTTTCGCTCCGGAACGCCCCAGGTAGTGCCAGGTGATTCGTGTTGCGATGATTATTGTATCCAGATGTTTGGTTGGTTATATAATGGAGAAGCCATGTACCAACCTGGGATGAATTTTTTAGCGGGTCACCATTATAAGGTTTCTTTTTGTGCACGATTTGTACCTCATAATTCATATGGGAATAATGTAAGCTTTGGATTTTTTGCATCGAATGGATATGTCAATCCATTTTATTGTCCGTCTTGTCCGATCATCGGTAATAGTCAGCAAATATTTGATTCAACCTGGGCGGCCTATACTTTACCCATTTGGACTCCCACTCAAAACTGGGACCGATTTTATGTAAAGACTTTTAATACGCTAGCGCAAAAATCATGGGGACGCATTGATAATATCTGTGTGCAGGAAGTTGGACAGACATGTTGTGCGGACAGGGAGGCGTTTGCATTCAATATCGATAATGCGGTAAATTTTTATTTCGATGATATTGCACAGGAAGGAGTATGTACAATCGGCAACTTACCGCCGTGTGACAGCATCGCTTATATTGATTGGGGTGATGGAAATATTGATGTGGGACCATTCGGCGGAAATACAGAACGCAGAAACAAGATCCTGAATCACTTGTTGGCCCGTGTACAATACCAGGCTCATGAATATGATCAGGATGCGCAACCGGATGCGGTATGTTTTGAAAATATTTTTCAGGATTCCATCAATGTTATTGGTTTAGATACTTGTATTTGCAATTCCTTTTCAGAATTATTCATGCGGGGTTCAGATGGATCATACGATAGATTGACGGAGTGTGGGGAAGCGCCTTTTGCATTACCATGTTTGTCAGATGGATCAAGTTATAATCTAACCGGAGTGTTTCAATGCATCGGTGACCAATGCGATCAGGAGTCTATTATCAACTGGACACTCAGTGGTCCAGGTGGAACGATTCCCGGAGCTACAGTAGCTAACCCATATTTTAATATTCAATTGTTGCCCACCTATTTTGGACAGGCTGGATTATATACGCTGACGTTAGGCAGTCAGTGTGGTAATCAAAACTGTCCTTGTGAAATTCAGTTCACGATTGATTGTCTTCCTCAATGCGATTGTACGGCACTGGATGTTTCCGATTTTTTTAATAGGGTCGAACGTGGTTTTGCAACTATCTATCGTGAAAACTCCTGTTCAGCTTGTTTTATTCCGATAGCGCTCAATGGGTGTGATTCTGTGGAATGGCACTTAAACTCTTTTGACGAACCGCCGATTGGGGCAAGTGCAGGTCGTGAATCCTTTTGTTATACTTTCCCAGATGCAGGACAATATGATGTGCTCATGAGTGTCACCAAGAAAAAAGATGATGGAAGCAAATGTCATAAGCTGATGAGGTATCAACAGGTCAGGGCTTGTGAATCACCAGTAGTCTGTGACATCCCAGGCTTTAGCTACCCTATCTTTGACAACCCCGAATTCAACCTGGGTGCACAAGCAGGAGGTTTACATTCCGGTGGAATGTCAAGAGGATGGAATTCCGTATCAGGTGAGGCTGAAGTCCTGGAAGGAACAGAAGGAAGTCTAGATGGATGGACCATCCTTTTATCAGGAAATCTTGACACAGCCGATGTATTAAGTCGCGCAGAGGGAGATTGCCACTATAAAAGTTATGGCATCTTTAGTGCCCACGTAAAATCCGGTAAATCCAATTCCAGTGACAGAGTTATTCCAAGTGTGCTTACCGTTGCAATGGTGAGAGGGTGGGCTTTTCCACCAACATATTCCATCAAAGATAAATGTGAAGGCATCGATTGCTACGAAATAGCTTCTATACCACTGCCCGTCGCTGATTCCACTGAATGGATAGACCTCGAGATTCCTTATGATCTTACTGGATGGGCTGCGCCTGCTGATTCCTGCACTGGTATATTATTTGGAGTATTGGTGCGTCCGATCATCTATGTCACGAATTCATTCGGCAGTAACCAGGGAGCAGAGCATACCTATTCATATGCCGAACTTGATCATGTTTGTTTCCTTCAAGGTATCGTTGCTGTGAATGATCCTAAACAAAAGCAAGGTCTCCTTATATATCCAAATCCGACGACTGGTGAATTGACGGTTGAATTGCCGTCAGCTGCTGTGGATGATATGGTGATGAGGGTGGTGGATATCACAGGGAAGGTGGTGATGGAGAAGAGGAGTGAGGTGGGGAATGCGATGCAAAAAATTGGAGTTAATGACTTATCATCTGGCTTGTATTTCATGCAAATCGTTTCGGGCAATCGAATCTTGTCCGTCAATAAATTCGTGAAACAATAAATGGATAAATCCCTACTCCCCTTTTACTCCTGATTGCTTACTGATACTCTCCTGGTGCACCGCACTCAAATAATGCTGTATAAACCGCTCACTCAAACCCTGCTGCCGACCGAATTCTTTTGCTTTCTCTAATATTTCATTCCAACGCTGGAGTTGGAGGATGGAGATGTTGTGATGTCTTTTGTGAAGGCCGATTTGTTCGCTCAATTGCATACGCTGGGCGATGAGCTTGAGGACTTCTAAGTCAAGGGTATCGATCTGTTGACGAATGGAAGCAACATGTGTGAGGAAGTCCTGGTCGTCACTGTTCTCTCTTTTAAAAACTAACTCACTGATTAGTTTAGAATATTCAGCCGGGGTGATTTGCTGTTGTGCATCACTCCACGCATGATCGGGATCGCAATGCGTCTCAGTCATCAATCCATCGTAATTCAGATCAAGTGCATATTGCGCTACACTTTTTAATTCGACACGATTGCCACAAATATGACTATTGTCGCAGAAGAGCGGAATCTCCGGCATGCGTCGTCGTAACTCAATCGGAATTTCCCAATAGGGTTCATTTCTGAAAATACTTTTCCCGTAAGTAGAAAATCCACGATGAACGGCAGCAATATTTTTTATTCCCGCAGCCTGCACTCTTTCAATCGCACCGATCCATAATTCAAGATCAGGATTGGTCGGATTTTTTACCATCACTGGTACATCCACTCCTTTCAATGCATCTGCAATTTCTTGTACAGAAAATGGGTTCGCCGTTGATCGCGCACCGATCCACAATACATCGATTCCAAATTTTAATGCTTTCTCAACCTGCAGCGCAGTTGCCACTTCAATCGTGGTGCGAATACCCAATTCATCCTTCACTCTCTTCAACCACGGCAACGCAACAGATCCTTTTCCCTCAAATGCTCCCGGCCTTGTCCGCGGTTTCCATATCCCTGACCTGAAAAGATCAATGCCCATATCCTTCAATCCCCTCGCCGTCTCCATGACCTGCTCTTCCGTCTCGGCGCTGCAAGGGCCGGCGATGAGGAAGGGCTTGTTGCCTTTCTTAGAAAAGATGGAAGCGGGAGAGGTTTCGATCTGGTTGAGAAGCATGTGAGATTGCCTTGTCTATTGCGAATGTAGAAACAGTTATTCTAATGTTCGGTTCAAATGTTGGGGAATAGTGACTTGGATACCTAAATGAAGTTCTAACAAATGCCGTCGGAGACGGCACCAATCGATATTTTTTTGCAAAAAATTCGATTGCCATTTTTACTAAGAATTCGAATGGGCATATTTCAAGTGTCGTCAGAGACGACACCAAGCTCTTTACTTTTTTTGTTTAAAAAAATAGTGCTTGGCGACCTGGCTTTATTCCTTAGAGATAAAAGGAAGTCCCCTTCAGGGGATTTAGGGGCAAAACGAAAGCTTAGCTTTTTCCAGGACTCGTCGTCGTCGCCCCCGGCGTCCGATGCAAAAACTCATCATACAACAACGTCTGCCGCGACTCCATCGGAATATTCCATCCTTCAATAAATAGATATTTAATCTGCGTGGCAGGTTCAAACGGATCTCCGGTAGAAATAAAAATATTTGCTTTTTTGCCAGGCTCTATAGATCCAACTTTATCAGCTACACCAAATATTTCAGCAGGTATAATCGTCACTGCTTTTAAAGCCTCTTCCTTTCCCATTCCATACGTTGCTGCAAAGCCAGCATTGAAAGGAAGATTGCGCACATTCTCAGCATCACTTGTACGAAGTGCAACTTTCACACCTGCCTTTTGCATGATACCCGCATTTTTATAAGCCTGATCATAATGATCTGTCTCACGAGTGGGCTGTGCAATGACTGGTCCTGTGATCACAGGAACGCCAGCAAGCTTTATCGAATCAGCAACTCGCCATCCTTCTGCAACTCCAGTGAGGATCGCTTTGACATGATGTGCTTTTATCCATTTTAATGCAGCCAGGATATCCGACTCTTTATTGACTTCAATCATCGCAGTTCCCGTTCCTCTATAAACAGGAACAAGCGCCGCCATCTCTGGATTGTAATCTGCTTTACCCATCGTCGAAGAATCAATCGATGCATACAGTGCGACTCTATCCCAGGTCTCATTCAATTTCTTCATCGCCTTCTCACCATCTTTCTTTACATCCTCATCCGAACGACGATCCCAACGTCCACGTTTTCCAGTAGAAGGAAAATTCATCACAACTCCTTTGAATCCACCGTACATCTGCTCAGGTGTATATCCTTGCAGGTTGATCAGTGCAGCAGTGCCGGGAAATAATCCACCGGATGGCGCTGCAATCACAGATGTCACTCCACTTACTCGTGTCACTGGAATTAAAACACTATTGGGATTCACCGCCGTCAAAGCTTCCATCTCAGGAGTCAATTCACCTATTTCATCATAATCCTGCGTCACATCAATAGATTCAATTTCCTGCAGTCCTAAACGAGTCCCGCCATCAATCATCCCGGGATAAATAGTCAATCCTTTGCAATCAATGATTTGTGCACCCGGAGGGATAGGCGTCTTACTATCCACACTTTCAATGATACCATCACGAATAATAACAGTTGTGTTCTCCATCCGCCCTTTCGTCACGGTTTCAATGGTTGCATTGGTTAATGCAAATGTGCCGTAAGTTGATTTCGCCACCTGTTGCGCCTGAATATTTACAAAGCAAGCACAAAACGCCATCAGCAAGTGAACCACGAAATATTTTTTGACTATCATACTATTAATGTCGTTGAGCATAAAACAATTCAGTTCCCTTCATGCACTCATCCACTTCTTCCTCCTGGCCATAATAGGTTGGTGTAGCTTCTTCAGGATCTACATACATCCGCATATCGGCCGGATCATTCTTTAGATCAAATCGAATGATCCCATCGACGATCGTCATTTGTGGAACTGCGTATATTGATAATGGATTTGCATTAAATATCGCGACATCACCATCCTTTCCAATTTCGAGCGAACCAACTTTGTCATCTATTCCTAATTGACGTGCAGGATTAATTGTAATCAAGGATAATGCTTCAACATCCGACAATCCGCCATATCGTTGTGTCTTAGCAGCTTCATAAAAGAGATGGCGGATCATCTCACCACTATCACTGTTGATGGAAGTCACGACGCCATTCCGAGTCAGAATGGTAGCATTGTAAGCAGTGGAATAATACACTTCAAATTTGTACGCCCACCAATCTGAAAACACAGAGGCGCCTGCACCAAAAGCGGCAAGTTCCGGAGCCACTTTAAATCCTTCATTGACATGTTGAAAAGTAATCCGTTTAACACCAAAATCTTTCAAAACCCGCATCAACATCAATATTTCATCAGCACGATAAGAATGGCATTGAATGATAATTTTTCCATCCAGGATATCGGCCATAGTCTGATAGCGTTCATTGTATAATGGAGGAGGCGTATTTGGATTTTTTGATTTATCGGTTTCATACTGTTTCCATTTATCCCGATAGATCACTCCTTTTTGAAAAGCCTGGCGGATGACATGCTCTACACCCATGCGTGTGCGGGGTTCTACGCCACGACCCTGGCCATGAACGCGAATTGGATTTTCCCCCAAAGCAAATTTGATGGTTCTGGGTGCGCCCTGGAAAATAAAAGCTTGCGGATCCATTTCGCCATAGCGATGTTTGATTGTTTGACATTGACCCCCGATGACATTAGCGGATCCATGCATCGCATGTGAAATAGTAACACCTCCTGACAAAGCACGATAAATAGCAAGATCAAATGGATCTATGGCATCACCAACTTTAACTTCGGGCGTGATAGGATTGGTAGCTTCATTGACTGCATCGATGGCTATGTGAGAATGTGCATCGATGATGCCCGGCATGACATATTCTCCTGCAGCATCAATTTCTTTGATGTCCTTCGGCGCCATCAGATCTTTTCCAATACCGGTTATTTTTCCCTGTTGAATGAGCACATCCGTATGTTCCAAAGTTCCTTTTGTAATGGTCATCACAGTTCCGTTGCGGATCAGCAGATCTCCGGTGTGGGCCTGGCTAAACGCGGATTTAGAAAAAAGGATTATTGCAAAAAAGAAAAGCGTTCGCATATGCGATAGGAATTACAAATTCAATTAATTCGGTTTCGAAGTTTTATTTCCGTTGACTGGAAAAGTGCCAAATTCTCCAACAGTAACATTTCCATCCAGTGCTTCACTATCAATCGTGAGATCAAACTCAAGCTCTACATTCTGTCCACCCATGTCCAAATCAAAAGTGAAAGCAACTTTATTTCCATCGACGACAATACCTTTCAGCGTTTTATTGCCGGACGTGATATCGGCACTCGTGATTGTCCCTGTCCATTCATTGCCTTGATGGGTGAATTCAAATACACCCTGTCGTTTTTGATCAGGAGCTTCGATCGTATAGGACCAGGTTCCTTCCAATGCTTTTACAGCAACATCACCTCCTTTACCTGAAGGTTTCTTTTTTTCCTTCACATCATATTGAAATAGATTGCCTTCCACGATCATGTATTTGATCGCTGCATCTTTTTCAAAAATGGGTTTATTCGAAACGATGAGGTTAGCCATCTTTCCTGTTTCAACCGTTCCGCAATATTTATCAATGCCCAACAATTTTGCTGGCTGCATTGTCAATGAATTCAATGCAACATTTTTATCCAAACCATTTTCAATCATGGTCTGCATTGTCTTGGAAAAATCAGCAGGTTTTCCACTCATGGTACCAAAAGAAAATGAAATTCCATCTTTCGCCAATACACCTGCTTGTGCCTGGTGCTCTTTCAAACTTTCTGCTCTTCGCTTTTCAAAGGCTTGTTTTTCCGGATCGATTTTAACTGTATCCTTCTTCTCTGCCCCTGAATCCCCTGATGGTTCGACTCCGCTCACCAACCGAGGGGACTTCATATCCAATGAGTCCTTTTCCGCCTTTTCTCCTTTTTTCTTTTCCGCCCCTTCTGCCTTTTCTGCCTTTTCTGCCTTATCCTCGGGCAAATCCAGCGAAAGAATAAGCGGAATTCCATTCGTCTTAAACTGACTTTTCAAATACCATGCTTCCTTTGCATCGCCGATAACCATTTTCATCCCGAGATCTTTCTGCATCGCCAATGCACGGCTGATATCTTTTACGCCTTGTGCTTTGAAATAAAGTGTCTCTTCCTTTTTAACTAATGGCATTAGTGCTTCATGTGCCTGGTTGTATTGTGGGCGAGGCACCATAGCAGTTGTATTGTAGGAAGCCAGGTGATTCACATCTTGCGCAGAGTTGTGATAGAGTTCGCGCCACTTCGCCATGATAGCGATTACAGTGCTCGGATAAGTGTTTCCTGCTCCGCTCCATTGACCGAACATGGAAACATCCTCTTTCCAAAACATATAATCTGCATCTTTTCCTTCCAATATGGCGATAGCACCTTGTCCCGGAATCATTTTACCCCTGGGAACAATATGGGCAATCGCAAATCCCTGCGCACGCCAATCTGATATTGATTTTTCTTTCGGATCAAAAGATGCCCGCACGTGATTGAACGGTGTGATTCCTGTTGCTTCGAGAGAAGCATTTCCTTCTTCATCGATTTCAGGCTTATCATCATTTTGCTGACCACGTTGATTTCCTCTTCCACCTTGTTGCTCAGGTTCTTTAATACCGATGTAAGAAAATGCATCGATGAAAGCGGGATAGACATATAGGCTATCGGCTGCAATCTTATACGCATCGGCAGGAATCTTGGCTTGCGCACCAATGGCGGTGATCAGCCCATCACGTAAGATGACATTTTGAACCATTGGTTCTTTTCCTGCCATAGTGATGACTTTCGCATTGGTCAGGGCGATACAACCGGTGATTTGAGGCAAATCTTCCTCAATAGGCTGGGCCACAAGCGTCACAAAAGCAATGAAAAAACAGGGTAAAAACAGGATCAATTTCCTCATGGAGAATAAAGCTTGACTGGAGTGCCCCGCAATTTAGAAAAAGAAATCATGCCACTCAGCCATTCTCCTGATCCTTAGACTAATCGGGATAAAAGCTACATGGAAAGGGAAGGAATAACGATTGAAGAACAGGGAGGAATCTCTTCGGCAATTGGCTAACGAATAAAATCTGCTATTTTTGGCCGGACAGAAACGTAAACTAATTAATCATCGATATCATGACCTTTCCAGACGAACTTAAGTATACATCCGAACACGAATGGATTCGCTTCACTAATGACACTACTGCCGATGGTCGCCCCATTGCCGTTGTCGGCATCACGGATTTCGCGCAGGGTGAGTTAGGCGAACTGGTCTATATCGAGGTAGAGACGGTTGGCGATACCCTGAAAAAAGATTCTGTCTTCGGTACAGTAGAAGCTGTAAAAACCACATCGGATCTCTTCATGCCGATAAGCGGCGAAGTGCTTGAATTCAACAGCGCCATTTCCGAAGGTGGCGGCGATGATCCCGGGTTGATCAACAACGATCCTTACGGTGCGGGTTGGATCATCAAGGTTGCGCTCACTGATGTTACTGAAAAAGATATGCTGCTAGGTGTTGCTGCTTATCGCGAGTTGGTAGGAGCATAAAGAATAGGGCAAGAATAGCTACCGCACGTGACATCCGTGGGTACGACCCGCGGTTACAGATATGCAACCCCTTCGGGGTTAGCGAGGAATAAAATTCCTCGCTTTTTTCCCTTGACTCTTACTTGATAACTACATTCAAGCATTGAAATTTTCAAAACAAGCTTATTGGTTATTACCTATCCTTTGGGGCACCTGGATCATCTACTTGTCTTTGCTACCTGGAAATGCGGGAATCCTGAAACTATTTGGTATTCCTCATTTTGACAAAGTCGCGCATTTGGGAGCATATGGCGTGTGGTCTTTTTTATTCTTATTCGCTGCGCAAAAAACACTGGGGGACGCTAAGAAGATAAAGTTGTGGATTATCGGTGTACTTGTCCTGGTTGGATGTGGATTGGAGTTTGGACAATATTATATGCATGAAGGGAGAAGTTTTGAGGTGTTGGATATGGTGGCTAATTCTTTAGGTGCTATTTGCGGCACCTTCGGAATGACTATATTCAAGAAGTATTTTCAATAAAGCATCATTCATTTATTATTTGAATTCCAAAAAAAAACTACGATTTATAAACAGATAATTTGCTCAACACCTTTTCCTCTTTTTTCATAGCGTGATACAAGTCCCACCGAAGTTGAAGATTCATCCAAAAATCTGTTGAAGTTTCAAAATATTTGGATAGCCGGAGTGCAGTGGAAGGTGTTATACCTCTTTTTTCATTAATTATTTCATTGATCCGCTGATAGGGAATATGAAGAGCTTTAGCCAGCGCCGTCTGAGAGATTTTCAATGGGATCAAAAATTCTTCTAGAAGGATCTCACCAGGGTGATTCGGAGTGCGATGTGTAGGTATATTAATCATTTTTTTATTTATGATAGTTTGAAATCTCTACCTGTTCAGGTCCTTCCATCCAGATGAAACAAATTCTATATTGATCGTTTATCCTGATACTATATTGACCAATGCGATCACCTTTAAGTTTTTCAAACCTGTTACCAGGAGGAACCAGTAAATCTTTAAGAACAGCAGCAGAATCCAGCAGAATCAACTTTCTGGCAGCAATATTCCATAAAGTTACTGGACATAACTGGCGAGCTTCCCTGGTTGGTTTGCCATTAAATATATCTCGGGTTCCCTGAGTTTTATATGATTTTATCATGGTAACACGGATAGCATGCTATTCAGTTCAAAAATAGAAAGATTTTCCACAATAGCTACCTTATTAACTTTATGATCTCAAATTCAATTTTCAATGCTCTACCTGATCGGCATCATCCTCACCATCTTCCTCTTCTTCCTCCTGCTGATGAAGCGGAATAAAGTGTATTCCGATAAAATATTGATAGTGTGGATGGCGATGATGGCATTTCATCAACTTCTTTTTTATTCCGTCTACTCCGGCTTTGCTTTACAACATCCACATCTCCTTGGATTTGCTTTACCCATGCCAGTCATACATGGACCTATGCTTTTTCTCTATGTACTGTCGATGACCAAAGAAACACCGGTAAAATTTAAAGTGCTGTTTCCAATGTTTATTCCTTTTGTTCTGCTGACTGTATTAGCCATTCCGTTTTTCAGATTAACTGCTCCGGAAAAATTACATGTTTTTGAAACCCAGGGAAAAGATTTTAAATGGTACATCATCATTCAACAGATCCTGATCATGGCAACAGGAATTGGCTTCGTCATTTGGTCATTGATATTGATTCGTCGGCATCACAACAACATCAAACAATGGTTTTCAAACACCGAGAAAAAAGAACTGCAATGGCTCGAATATCTATCGATTGGACTGGGTGGGATCTGGCTCCTGGTCATTTTCTTTCATGATGATGTGATTTTCGCAGGCGTTGTCGTCCTGGTCTTGTTTATCGGTTTTTTTGGCATCAATCAATTACCCATTTTCTACAACTGGCAGGAGATTGATCCACCTCATATCACTCCGGGAAATGGAAGCAATGACACCATTAGTGAACCTCCACCATCAGAAATAGAAGTCACCTCCGCACGTTACGCCAAATCCGGCCTGAAGGAAGAGGAAGCCAAAGAACTTCACGACAGGCTGACCCAATTGATGGAAAAAGAAGCTCTTTATAAGAAAAATGATCTCACGCTCCAGGAACTGGCCACACGCCTGGATACCCATCCAAACTACTTGTCCCAGGTGATCAACGAGAAGGAGCAGAAAAATTTCTACACCTATATCAATAACCTCCGGGTAAAAGCCTTCATAGAAAATGCTTCCCGGGAAGCCACTAAAAATTATACCCTCCTGGCGCTGGCCTTTGACTCCGGGTTTAACTCCAAATCCACCTTCAACAAGTATTTCAAGGAGTCCACCGGAAAATCTCCTTCTGAATATTTTTCTGTCTAATTACCTGATTTTCAATTCATAATTTTTTCTCGTTGCAAGTGCTAGCCCTAAATGGGTTCGGCCTTGTAAGCACGGTCGATACAGGAAGGGAATGTCTGGATGTTTGCAGAAAAAAATCAATTATGAAACAAACATTCTTTTTTCTCTTACTGCTTTTCTTAAGCGCCTGTCATAATGATCTGACAGATCCGCTGACCCCGGGTGCACTGGTACCGCGCACAGTGGATCAAGATCCTTCACTCCCATCCCTTATGATAAACGGAACACTCCTTCATGTCGAGACATATGGAAATCCAACCGATCCGATAGTGGTCGTGATCCATGGAGGGCCGGGTAGTGATTACCGTTCTTTGTTGAATGCGAAAACCTTCGCACAAGATGGGTTCTTTGTAGTATTCTATGATCAGCGCGGAACCGGGTTGTCTGAGCGCGTTGACCAAAGCCAGTTTACTGCGGTTCAAATCATGATCGATGACCTGCATGCCCTGATCGCTCATTTTCAAACCAGCAATGATCAAAAAGTTTTCTTGGTTGGACATTCCTGGGGTGCAATGTTGGCTTCTGCTTATATCGATCAATATCATAATGAAATTGATGGTGTTGTTTTAGCCGAACCCGGTGGCCTTACCTGGGACCAGGCAAAAGATTATATCAGCCGTGCTAATGAAGTCGATTTCTTTTCAGAGCAATTGAATGACGCATTATTTCCCGAACAGATTTTTGGTGGCCGTGATGAGGATGAGATCCTGGATTACAAAGCTGCTTACTTTATGACTTTTGAAAACGCACCCGGCAACACGATTGGTAATGCAGGACCATATCCATTTTGGAGAAATGGTGCATTGTCTGCTCACCGGATGTTTGAAATTGCAGACTCTGATGGATTTGATTTTACCACGCATCTGCATCAATACGACACGAAAGTTTTATTCGCTTACAGTGAATTGAACAAAGCCTATGGTGCCGATTGGGCGCATGAGGTTGGTGCTCCTTATCCAAACGTGGAATACTTCGAAGTCAAAGGCTCCGGGCACGAGCTGCTTTATTTTGGATGGGACAATTTTTATCCTGAGGCTTTAACGTATTTAAATGAACTGAAATGAAAACATCAATCTTCTTCTTATTTATTCTATTGAGCTGTCCTTATCTTTTGAAAGCCCAGGAAATAAACTGGCGTAACCTGGACACCACAAGTATGCATATCATCTCTGCCCAAATCGGTGCAGATTATGGTACAGTGTATGGTTTAAGTTATGGATATCAATTACCATTTAAACATCCCATCGTAATCGGTGCAGGCATATCTGTTCCTTTTGGAAAACACTTTATGGATGACTATAAAGTGGATGTGAATGCACAAAGTGAAATATGGCATTCGAATAGTTTTTCATTTGCTATCAAACCGGGAATGATGATGAGGCGATATCATTCTGAAGCAGCAAGCCTTTACAATATTGGAGCAGAAATTACCACCACGCTTGGCTATTACAAAAATAATTGGGGTGTTGCTATCGAAGCCAATTATGACAGGAGTTGTGCAACCTACATCGAACACGTTACGCTGAAAGAATATTATCCTGGCATCCAGGATGGTTGGTATGATTCTACCGGTGGAAATTTCAAATTTGGCGTAAAAGGAAATTACTGGATGAAGTCAATCGGAATTTCACTAAAAGCCGGGAAGATTTTCGGACAAAACTTTTCGGACAACCCCACGCTGCCCTACTATTTTGAACTTTCAGTATTGAAGCGATTTCAATAATACTCTTTAACACAAAAAAATAGCCAGACCGTTTTCACGGTCTGGCTTCGATAATTAGGCTATTCTATAGCGTCCTTATTGGGTGTGTTAGAGGTGCGCTACAACCTTCATCAATCCTGACTTCAGGTTGGCTGCTTTATTCTTGTGCCATAGATTTCGCTTGGCTAATTTATCAATCATGCTGGTGACTTTCGGCAAAAATTTTACGGCCTCAATCTTGTCCGTCATCTCCCTCAGTTTCTGAATAGAGGTACGGGTCGATTTCTTGTAATATCGATTGCGCAGACGCTTGATCATGTCCTGCTTGATTCTCTTCTTGGCGGATTTGTGATGAGCCATATTTCTTTCTTGTTTTAAAAACGGTTGGCAAAGGTAAGATTTACTCTGGTATGAGCTTACTCTTTATTGATTTTTCTTTAAGCCTCCCTGTAAGACTCAAGACGTGAGACATAAGACGTAAGACTCGAGACACTAATTCTCCTTCTTACTCTCTTACCCTCTTACTTTTCTCACCCTCTCACGTTCTCACTCTCTCACAAGACTGTTTTTTAGTCTAAATATGTCGTATATTTGGTCATATGTACGACCGCGCCGTGCTCCATCTCGACCTGGACTCCTTCTTCGTCTCGGTCGAATGCCTTCGTGACAGCAGTCTCAAGGGCAAGCCCCTCATCATCGGGGGTATGGGCGGCCGTGGTGTCGTCGCCTCCTGCAGCTATGAAGCCCGTCGTTACGGCGTCCATTCCGCCATGCCCATGAAGATGGCCCTCCGTCTCTGCCCCCAGGCCCTCGTTCTCCGCGGCGACATGGATGCCTATACCCACCATTCCATGCTGGTCTCCGAGATCATCGACGGCCAGGCCCCCGTTTTCGAAAAGTCCTCCATCGATGAGTTTTATCTCGACCTGTCCGGCATGGACCGATACTTTGGTTGCTATAAATGGTCGGTCGAGCTCCGCGAACGCATCATGCGCGAGTCCGGTCTCCCCATCTCCTGCGCCCTATCGGTCAACAAGCTCGTCTCTAAAGTTGGGACCAACGAAGCGAAACCCAACGGCATGATGGAGATTCCCGGTGGTGAAGAGCGTGAATTCCTCGTCCTTCTTTCGACCTCGAAGATCCCTGGCATCGGTACCGAGACCTACAAGAAACTCAGCTTCATGGGCGTGCGCACGGTCCGCATATTGCGCGACATCCCGCCACCGCTACTCGATCGCGAATTCGGGAAGATGGGCCAATATCTCTGGCAAAGTGCTAATGCTATCGATCACCGCCAGGTCGTCCCTTACAGCGAACAAAAATCGATGTCGAAGGAACGCACCTTTAGTGAAGACACGCTTGACATGCGATTTATCCGCAGCCTGCTCGGTGCCATGGTGGATGAACTCGCTTTTGATCTTCGACAAGACAGCCGCCTTACGAGTTGCATCACCGTCAAGATCCGTTATGCCGACTTCAATACCTTCACGAAACAACGTCGCATATCGTACACTGCACAGACGCGCACCCTGATCGCGCATGCGTTAGAACTTTTCGAAGATGTCTACGAACGCCGGCAACTGATCCGTCTCATCGGTGTCAAGTTCAGCGGCCTCGTCAGCGGCAATATCCAGCTCAATCTCTTTGATGATACCGAATCAGAGATTTCTTTATTACAGCAGCTTGATCACATTCGAAGACGGTGGGGAAAGGGCGCCATACAGTGGGCGAATTTTACGATGAAGCGGAAAGAGGAAAGAATAACGAATAACGAAGTAAGAAATAAAAAGTAAGAAGTAAAATAATAACCAATACCCAATAACCAATTTGGAAGTGAAAACAAACTCCGTGTACTCCGTGAACTCTGTGCGAGGTAATGAAATAATTTTTAACTCATAAAATCAATTCAACATGACAACTGTCAACGCTTATTTGACCTTCGAAGACCAATGCGAAGCAGCCTTCAATTTTTACAGATCCGTATTTGGCGGAGAGTTTCCTTATGTAGGCCGATATAAGGAAATGCCGTCTGAAACTCCGCTTCCGGAAAAGGATGGCGAAAAGATCATGCACATGTCACTGCCCATCGGAGAGGGCACCATCCTGATGGGAAGTGATTCAGCAGGAGAATGGGGAGGGAAAACCATCACAGGAAATAATATTTCCCTTTCCGTCAATGCCGACAGCCAGGCAGAAGCGGACCGGATATTTAATGGATTGTCTGCAGGAGGCACGGTGACTTTGCCGTTAAACAAAACCTTTTGGGGCGCTTACTTCGGCATGTTTACCGACAAATTCGGCATCTACTGGATGGTGAATTATGATTTCAATCAGCAGCCGAAATAAAAAAACACGGATGAAAATTTAACCATGTAGGGGCTCAAAATATTGAGCCCCTACATGGTTAAATTTTCATCCTAAGCCTGAATTCTTATTTCACGAAATAAACAATCTTCGTATGCCACTTCGTTGAATCCTTCTCCATCATCGGATCAACAAGATACTCTTCAATAACAGGAGCAGATTGCGTCAGGTTATTCTCTTTGATAAAAGCAGCCAACGCTTCATGTGCTTTCCCTAATCCACTGTATCCACCCATGTAATCAATGACTGCTGCTTTGGATGCAGGGAGAGTAAATAAAGACAAACCTGCTGGTGCTTTGATTTCCTTCGCAATTGGTATCGCTGCTGCTACATCTGTATTATCCTTATCAGGTTCCCAAACAAAATAAAGACCACTTGGCATGCCGGCCATCTCCGCGCCTGATTTTTTCACAGCGTCAATAACCTTGGTCATATTCGCAGAGAAAAAATCGGAAAGCTTGGAGATTTTCGTAGTGCTCCTGATGCCCAGGTATTGTCCACCTGGATATTGTTCCGTATTGACTTTCATATCAGATGTTGTTGTTTTAGGTACTGTGGCCATCAATGAATCAAGACTGTTCAGTCCCTTTTCATATTCTTTTCCGATCATCTTATCCATGTTCATCACGGAACTCATAATCCTTCCCATGAAATTATTTTCTCCCTTCATACCCCAGGTGACTTCTGTACCCCCAGCGGTATCATGAAGCATAATAGAGCTCTTGGCTTCCATTTCTCCATGCATGTTAATTTTTAGATCTGCGTACAGTGAATGATTAGGTTCTAATGCAGTGATCGTTTGTTCACCACTTCCCATCTTCTTGCTGGTCCAGGAATACTTTGATCCAACGCTTCCCTGGTCGCCGGTATAGTCAAGCTTGAGCGTGGTATCCATGCGAACCCAGGGAGACCACATGTTTATTTTTTCCCAATTTGATACATACGGCCAGACTTGTGCAGACGAAGCGGCAATGACTTTAGAACGATGAACGTCATACGTTTTTGGACCCACGAGTCCGAGAATAACTCCAATGACTACTAATGCCAGTAGCGCATAGAGCAGGTATTTAAGGATTTTCATAAAGTTGATTTTTAGTGTTCCAAAGATAATAAACGAATGCAGGAAGTTCGAAGGCCGGCATCCTCATATTTTCAGTATTATTAGTGCCAAATCGAATTCTCACTATGTCAAGTTTTCCCATTTCCATGAGGTCACTCCTCCTGATCCTTGCGCTCTTCGAACTCTCAGCCTGCGGTAAAAAACAAGCCGATGAAAAAGGTCCCGACCGACCTGCACAACCATGGGTCTTTCGATCCGTATTGGATCAACAGCCCCGTATTCTAACTATAGCACTTCATGATGATCTCTGGGTCGCCTACCACACGGATAGTTGTTCGCTATACAAAGCCTGGAAAGGCAATGTGCATTTGCAGGGAGCTGTCTATGATAATAATCACGGACCTCAACCCATTTCCATCGGCGATGCCTGGATAGTGAATCCATACTTGCGTCCATGGAGTGTCAAGCATGATGGACAAGAGGTGTTGCAGGAAGTTCGGTATGCAGGTCATGCCATTCACAAGGGAAGAGCCCAGGTCATGTATTATCTCATACTCAAGGATGGAAAAATCATCAAGGTCAATGAGCAACCCGAGTATGTAGAAAAAGCTGGTCAGAAGGGATTGGAGCGCGCATTTAGTCTCCAGGATCTTCCTGACGGCTATGAAGTGAGCATGGCGCAACAAGTCACTTCAATTGCATTGGCACAAAATATTTCTACCAATGGAAAATGGACAGTCGATAAAGAAGAAAAGACAGATCTCAATGGACGTCAAACGATGACGATTGATGGTCATCTTATTTTACTTCCCAAAGGAGATACTTATTTCACAACCTACTTCATCAATCAACCCACCATCCCGAATGGTAATAAAGTGGAGGGCGAAGGAGTGGACCTGCCATTAGGCCAAAGACTGATTGCAAAAAATGATTGCAAAACCTGCCACAACGAAAAAGTACAGACGATCGGTCCCGGATATAAAATGATTGCACAGCGATATCCATGGAATGAGGCCAGTGTGGCTACGCTTACTGCCAAAGTAATTGCCGGAGGTAGTGGTATGTGGGGCACTCAAGCTATGATTGCGCATCATGAAATTCCGGAAAGTGATGTAAAGGAAATGGTCCGTTATATTCTTCAATTGGATACCACTGATGTCGGCCAGGACAACGATGCAGCAGTCAAAGCAATTGAATTGACGACAACTCTCCAGGACGATAAAGATTTATTGCCAGGACTTTTGGTGGAGGCCTGGACCAATCAAAAAGGTTTTGATAAAATTCCAGCTATCCCAGCTTCCAAAAGAGGCGAACAAGCTGGCATCGTTATGAATTTTCACGGCATTGATGCCAATGCTTTTGGAGGCCTCACTGAAAATTTTACACTGACCGCAAAAGGATATTTCTATACCGAAAAAGATACTACGACTGCATTGCGCATCTGGAGCGATGATGGATCAAAAGTGACAATTGACGGACAATTAATTCTTGACAATGATGGCATGCACGGCACCGAAGAAAAACACACGACCGTGCATCTCAATAAAGGCTATCATCCGATCACCATCGAATTTATCCAGGGGTCTGGTGGCCGTTATCTTTCTTTAGAATGGAAACCTGCTGGTACCACCGAATGGACCGGTGTCCCCACCACTGTGTTATTTCATAACATCAGCGAACATTCAAAACTCCAGGGAAAAACATTATCCATGCTACTTGGAAAAAGAGTGCCTGGTGATAAGGCTCCTCTCGAAAGTGTTCATCCTTCTTATGATTTATCGCAAGCACGACCTGTCGATTTTCTTCCGAAAGTCGGTGGCATGGATTTTATGTCTGATGGTCGCATGGTGGTGAGTACATGGGATCCAACTGGTTCTGTGTACACATTGACTAATGTTTCCTCCGGCGATCCATCTAAAATCAAAGTCACTCGTATTGCCAGCGGACTTGCTGAACCACTCGGCTTGAAAGTTATTCATGACACAATTTATGTTCTACAAAAACAAGAACTCACGAGATTGATTGATACGGATAAAGATGGTCTCATCGATGAATATCAATGTGTCAATAACCGATGGATCTCTTCTGCCAACTTCCATGAATTTGCATTTGGTCTTGCAGAAAAAGATGGTGATCTCTATGGTACGTTAGCCATTGCTATTCTGCCAGGCGGCGCGTCAGCTGAACCACAGGTATCAAGCAGAGGCAGAGTAGTAAAATTTGATTTGCCTTCCGGTGATCTCTCTTTTATCGCAAGCGGATTGCGCGTTCCAAACGGAATCGGAATAGGATTGGATGGCGATATTTTCATTGCCGATAATCAGGGTGACTGGCTGCCAAGTAGTAAAATCATTCATGTTAAGCAAGGTGCGTTTTATGGGCAGCGTGCTGTTGATTTCGAAGGCACTGCTAATACTCCTGTTACACCGCCGACATTATGGTTGCCCCAAGATGAAATTGGGAATTCACCTTCCACTCCATTGCAATTGAATGATGGTCCATACAAAGGGCAAATGATTCATTGCGAAATCACTTATGGCGGCGTAGAAAGAGATTTTCTTGAAAAAGTAAATGGCGAATACCAGGGATGCGTATTTCCTTTCATCCAGGGCCTTGAAGCCGGCATTAATCGCATGGCATGGGGACCTGATAGTGCATTGTATGTGGGTGGAATAGGCAATCCGGGCAATTGGCAACAAAATGATAAGCTCTGGTATGGATTACAGCGATTGAAATACAATGGCAAACCTACTTTCGAGATGCTTGCCGTTCATGCTAAGAGTGATGGTCTTGATATTGAATTCACAGAGCCTCTGCGTGAAGGCGATGGCTGGGATCCTAATGATTGGGAAATCAAACAATGGCGATATGTTCCTACCAAAGATTACGGTGGTCCAAAAGTGGATAATGAGCAACTCAAAGTTTTATCTGCATCCGTTTCTTCTGATAGAAAACATGTCGGGCTCAAACTAGCAGGCATGAAACCGGGTCACGTTGTTTATGTACACATGAAAGATGCTTATGTAAGTGATGCAGGTCGTCCACTTTGGGCAACAGAGACCTGGTATACGATGAATAATATTCCGGCGAATAATCCTATTGATGTGATTCCTGCTCCAGCATTTAATGACAACACATTGACGGCATCGGAACAATCCTCTGGTTGGAAATTATTGTTTGATGGAAAGACAACTACTGGTTGGCACAATTATAATAAAACCACTATCGGCACCGGATGGAAAGTGTCCGATAATGCAATCATGTTGGATGCGGTGAAGAATCCTGATGGTAGCTGGCAGGCAAAAGACGGTGGTGATATCGTGACGCAGGATGAATATGAAAATTTTGAATTAAACCTGGAATGGAAAATTTCACCTTGCGGAAATAGTGGTATCATCTACAATGTTGTTGAATCAAAAGATCATGATTATGTATGGCAGACCGGGCCTGAAATGCAGGTGTTGGATAATACATGTCACCCGGATGCACGATTTGTCACGCATAAAGCAGGAGATCTGTATGACTTTATCGAATGTAAATATGTTACTGTAAAACCTGCGGGTGAATGGAACAAAGTGCGGATCATCAAAAACAATGGACATGTGGAGCATTGGCTCAATGGTGTTAAGGTGGTGGAATACGAAATGGATAAGGATAAATGGCCGGAGATGATCAGCAAATCCAAGTTCAAGGACATGAAAGGATTTGGTTTAGCCCCCAAGGGTAAAATTGCATTACAGGATCATGGAAATACGGTTTGGTATAAAAACATTAAAATCAAAACACTGTAATTCGTCAATTGAAAATAAATTTTGTCGGGCTTAAAATGCTTGTGGTGAGCGAAGTCGAACCATTGAGCTCCTACAAAATTTATTTTCCAAATGAATTCCCAAGGTTTAGAACGAAACGAAAAGGTAGGGGCTCAACATTTTGAGCCCAACCTTTTCGTTTCGTTCAGGTTAATATCCCGTTAAAATCAAAGTGGTGTCCCACATGCCCTTATTTTTGTTTCCCTTACGATGAGTAGAAAAGCAATTTGGCTGATTATTATTTTGATGACGATTGGACTGCTGGGTTCAAGCTTGATCCAGGTCTATTGGTTCAATTGGTCTATGGACCAACAGGAAGCGCGATTTGATGTCAATGTCATCGAAGCGCTCAACCAGGTGGAAGAACGGCTCTCTTCACTGGAAACGAAGGTCCCGCTTGAACTTCTCAACAATGTCAATGATGCGCCTCCGAAAATGATTCAAAAGGAGATCGCTCAATTTGTGGAAGAATCCGGCATCATTCATCACGGGCTGGCCAATTTTGAATCGATGAACGACAGCCTGCTCCATTCTGAAAAATTTATTTCGCTATTGGATTCCATGGAAAACTGGCGCAAGCAAAGTGTCATTTGGGAACTCATGGATGAGCAGCGCCGGTATAATCCACCGGATATTGCAGAACGCATTGATCCAAAAAAACTCAGTCAAATCATTCGCGAAGAACTTCAAAACAGGGGAATTGATCTTCCTTATCAATTCGGAGTCATCCAGGCTATTGATTCTAATTTTATCATCATCAACGGTAATTATGTAGTCGGTGTCATGGATGAATCGGAAGCGAGTCATGTCGATAATCCACATTCACGAAGTCTTTTTACTTCGAAATACCAGGTGGCTCTTTATCGAAATGATTATCACGGATCACCGGGCTGGCTCAAGCTGAATTTTCCGAGCAAGAAAAGTTGGTTATGGTCTTCTTTATTACCAACCATGTTGATGGCGATTTTCTTCACGGTGATGATCTTGTTCTGTTTCAGCTATACGATCTATGTCATCCTGCGTCAGAAAAAAGTATCCGAGATGAAAAATGATTTCATCAATAACATGACGCATGAATTTAAAACGCCGATCGCTACAATTTCACTGGCTGCTGATTCCATCGCCAGTCCCAAAGTAATCCAGGACGAGAGCAAGATCAACCGGTTTATTGGCATCATACGACAGGAAAACAAACGGATGTTGCAACAGGTGGAAAAAGTATTGCAGATGGCGCAAATCGACAAGAAAGATTTTCAACTCAGACTGTCGGCAGTCGATATGCATGAAGTCATCCGCGAGGCTGTGGACCATTTTACTTTGCAGGTGCAGAAACGCGAAGGCCAGATCCGGATGGATCTCGATGCGAACCAACCAGTTTTGCAAGGCGATCAGACACACTTGTCCAATGCGATATACAATCTCCTGGATAATGCGAACAAATATTCTGTCGAATCACCGGAGATCCATATCAGCACCATGAACCTGAATGGCGGGATTGAGATTGTGGTCGAGGATAAGGGCATAGGCATTTCAAAAGAAAATCAAAAGCATATCTTTGATAAGTTCTATAGGGTTCATACCGGTAACCTCCATGATGTGAAAGGCTTTGGATTGGGGTTAAGTTATGTAAAAGCAATAGCTTCGGCCCATGAGGGGACTATCGAGGTGAAGAGTGATACAGGGAAAGGAAGTCAATTTTCACTGTATCTTCCCCTCCGGCAAAGAAACTCAAAATGACATTGCATAAACTCAGGGTGGGAGAGTAATCGAAAAAGGATTTACGTATGTCAACAAACAAAATTTTATTAGTCGAAGACGATCAGAATTTCGGGGACGTATTGAAGTCTTACCTCGAAATGCATGATTACGATGTGACACTGGCCTCTGATGGGGTGATCGGTTTTGAGAGTTATAGACGGGGAAGTTTCGATCTCTGCATTTTCGATGTGATGATGCCCCGCAAAGATGGTTTCACACTCGCCAAAGAAGTCCGCGAGAAAGACAAAGAAATGCCGATCATTTTCCTGACGGCAAAAAACCTGAAGGAGGACATCCTTGAAGGTTTTAAAATTGGTGCGGATGATTATCTCCCTAAACCATTTAATTCTGAAGAACTTCTACTTCGCATTCAGGCCATATTGCGCCGCGTCAACAAAGGAGCGGACAAGGAAGATGATATCAAAGAATACATCATCGGTGAATATCATTTCAACTATCCCTTACGTATCCTGACCTGGCAAGGTGGAAAAGGAAATGAAAAAGAAAAACTTTCTCCCAAAGAGGCGCATCTCCTGAAAATGTTTTGCCAACATAAAAATGATGTGCTGACCCGCGCAGAAGCCTTAGCCAAAATTTGGGGAGAAGACAATTATTTTACGGCACGTTCCATGGATGTGTTTGTGACCAAACTTCGCAAATACCTGAGCAAGGATCCTAACCTGCAAATTATGAACATCCATGGCAATGGATTTCGCTTAATTGAAAAAGACCAGGTAGAAGATTAACGTTTACTGGATGTGTTCTGGTGATTGCTCAAAATCACCACGTAGTTCACGATATCGCTTTCGGGCATCAATAGCAAAGGTGCTATCAGTATACTCCATGAAGATTTTTTCGTAACAAGCTTTTGCTTTCTCTACATTATTCAATTGATGCTCGTAGAGTTCAGCCAGGTTGTATAACGCATTGTCCGCCCGGATTTCCTTGGGATATTTATCAACAATTTCCTGGTACATCGATTCTGCTGAAGTGTAATCTCTTTTTCGCTCGTATAACTTCCCTTTGAGATAGAGGATGTCATCATTCAGGTTGTGTTCAGGAAATTGTTTGCCTAACAACGTAAGCTTTTCAAGTGCAGAGTCTAATTTGTTTTGAAATATTAAGAGCTCTGCTTTCGAGAATTCAGCAAGAGCCGTTGTACTGCTGTCCAGGCCCATATTGTCCATGATGAAGATGCTGAGATCAAGAGCATCATTCGCAATCAGCTTGGACGTCGATGTTTTGAGAATATCAAATTGTGCCTGCGCCCATTCGAAATCACCATTGTAGTAGGCCAACTTGGCATTCCGGAAACGGGCATCCTGACCGATCAGGTCCTCAACAAAAGTTTTATCGACCTGGCTGTATAATAAAGTCGCTTCCCAAATTTCCCCAGACATCAGATAATAATCACCCAAATCCAGTTTAGCATTCGCCTGAACATAAGCATTGATGCCGGGCAAATTGACCACTTGTTTTAAAATAGAAATGGCACGTGGTAGATCATTGATGTAAAGTGCTTCCAGCATCGCGAGTTCTGATGCAATCCAGGCTGTTCCCGAATTCATACCCTGTGCATTCAGAAAATCATTGTACTCCGTTTCAAGGCCACGCAGTTGCTCAATGGTATAGGAATAATTATCAGTGATTTGCTTCCGTTTCGTAGCAAGGCATGCCCGCTTGGCTTCCATGAAATATGGAGAAGTTACCCCTTGAGAATTGAGGATATAGTTATACCCATCTATGGCAGTACTGTAGTCTTTGTCATTGCCAGCGATTTGAGCAAGCCGGTAAACACGCAGACCATTTTCACCCATTCGTTTATCCAAAGCTTTAGCCTGGCGCATTGCTTTGCTGTAATCTTTTTGCTGAATGAAAGCCCAGCTCAACAACTCAGGAAAATAATCAGCATCCGGAAAGTCCTGAATAAAAACATAGAGTTTCGCTATCAGCTCCGTATAGTCAGCCGGTTCGAGTGAACGTTGCAATAATCCTTCTACGCCTTCAAGACGATCAGGCCCTAATTGAAGTGAATAGAGATATTGCTCGATCATCTTCCCGATATCACCATTCCGTTTATACAGATCAGCAAGTTGATAAGAGAATGTTCCTGAAGTGCCGAGTAAGCGTTCTCCTTTTTCATAAGTGAGAATAGCTTCATCATATTTGGCCTGTGTGATAAATGCATTGCCAAGCCGGCTAATGGCTTCAATCTTTGCTGGAAGTTTGTCTATTGCGGTTTTATACGATTGCTGAGCGGCATCGTAATTGCCCATTCGCTCTTGCACATTACCCAGCGTGACCAGCATACTGTAGTCATCCGGAGTCGACGTCATTTGGCTTTTAATCTCCACTTCAGCCTTCTCATATTGTCGGAGAGCCAGCAGGCAATCGATATACTTATTGAAGTAGATGACGTTACCAGTCTTCTTCGCCTGGTCATTGAGTTTAAGATAGAGATCAGCAGCTTTCTGGTATTCTCCTTCCAGGTAATATTGATCAGCTAGCTTGCTGTTTTGTGCTACCAGAGAACCTGACAGAAATAAAGTGAAGAATGTGATAACAAGTGTAAAGCGCATAGACTCAAAATCCCAACCTAAAACGATGGGTAAGGTAGTAAAGTTGCAAAGGGAATTTCGCCTTACTATTTCGTTAACTCAAGGTCGAGAGCACGCTGTGCAATGGAATTACCTAAAGCAAGCCCACCCACACAATCTTGCCGGATATGCACGCCTAATGGAATACGGGAAAACGCATCCTCATCAGCCATTTGCTTCCAGTTAGTATAAGTACGTGGATAGCCTCTGAATTCCGTACGACCATAATGGCATCGATCCGTGAAGACATATTGCTCGCCAAAGAAATGTTCGAGAATTCTCCAACTTACGCCGGCAAAAGTGCTGTGTCCAGATGGATAACCAGGAAATGAAGGGGTCAGGCCCGGTGTACCAATGGCTTCACCAAGGATGGATTTAAAATCAGGATCAATATATTTCCTGATGTAGGTTTCAGGACGCTCGGTATTGTAGATATATTTTGAATTCCAACAGGCAACGGCTGCATCATTGATCGCCATACCCATGACGCAATATAGGTGTAATGTTTCTTCGAGATTCATTCGCTCGATGGAGATGACCTGGTTGGCAATGGCAAAAATTCGAGCAGGAGGACTGAAAGTCATACCGGTGAGATCATCACTCCAGAATTCAGCGATCCAATGATTATCTTCTGTCAGGTTATTGACAGCAGTATCAACTTCAAGATTTTCCTGGTAATACTTGGAATTTGGATCGGTGCTGTAAGTAGCCGTTGGCGGCAAACTCACGAGGTCTCCCTGAAGTGCAGCAAATGTTCTCACCTTGCCCCAATAAGGAAACATAGCGGCTCCATAGTCAGGTGTAGTTGGAACCCATAATCCGTCACCGACAGGAGGAAAGTAATCAGCAGGCCGTGCAATACGAACCTGTTCTGCACCCTCCCGATCTGTCTCCGAATAAGCAATGATGGCATTGGCTACTTCTTGTCCCCATTCAATGGAGGTGTTGATGATGCCTTGAGGAACAGCAGGACTTAGCTCAGTGAGATTATCAGCTTCAAGAGTCTCAATAGATTGAATATCATGTTGTGTTGATCCGTAAAGAAAGAATTTAAAGGTTCTTGCATAATAAGCATTCAGAGCAATATTCCAGTCAATTTGGTCTGTACGATATCTTAATGAAATTGCGGGAAACCCATCAACGACATTGCTTAAAGAACGATATTTCTCCATGCCGGGAACCACTGTCTCATATCCTCCCATATGGATGTATGCAAGTGCCCTGCAAGTTGGATTAGGACGAAATCCGGGTAAGTTTTTGTCGACTTTGAGGTATTCCTCCATCCATGACCAGGTCACGTTATTGTCTCTTAGCGAGGGAGCTTGAGTAGTAGGTAAGAACTCAACCGGGTCTTCTTGCTTAAGGCAGGAACTGAACACAATGAGCAGCACTGCGAGGGGCCAAAATCTGAGGTGAGACTTCATGGGATAAGTAATTTTTAAAAGCGGCTCAAATTTAACCCATTGAAACCCAGCGGACAACACATGAAACATAATTATTTTTTTATCATATGATAAAATATTTTCATCTTTAATAGTCTGTTATTTAGCAAAATATACATTTTATTCCAAAATAAGGCCTTTTCCAAGTTTCGGCCTACTTTCCACCGCAACCGGAATCAACTCATTTCACCCCGATAGGGTATTTTTGCTTTACAAATTCAAATCCTTCCATGGAGCCTATCATCAAATACCTGCTACACCTCGCCGATTGTCCATTAATCCTGGGTCAGCGCCTCGGCGAATGGTGTGGACATGGCCCGGTTTTAGAGCAGGATATTGCCCTGACGAATATCTCTCTTGACCTGATCGGTCAGTCCAGGCTGATCTATCAGCACGTCGCTTCACTTCCGGGACAAAACACAGATGAGGATACTTTGGCCATGCTCCGGTACGAACATGAGTACTTTAATTTTCTACTGGTCGAACAGCCCAATAAAAATTTTGGACACACCATTGTTCGACAGTTTCTCTATGATGCGTTCAATCTCCTTCAATATGAACTTCTTGCATCTCATCCGGATGAAGTATTGAAAAGCATTGCCATCAAAACATTGAAAGAAATTAAATACCATTATCGATACAGTAGTGAATGGATGTTGCGATTAGGTGATGGTACAGTGACTAGTCATGAATATGTGCAAAATGCTGTGGATGAACTTTGGAAATACACCGGTGAAATGTTTCAACCGTTATCCTATGAAACAGCATTGCTTGCTGATCATGATGCTATTGATGTCAAAAGCATTCAACCCGGATGGGATGAAAAAATCTCCACCATTTTCCAACAAGCCGGATTAAACATTCCGAAGGAAGAAGTATTTCTATCCGGAGGGAAAGAAGGAAAACACACTGAGAATATGGGTTACATCCTGACCGAACTACAATACATGCAACGCACTTATCCTTCGATGAAGTGGTAAATTCAAAAGATGTAGTTACTGTGGGTGAACAACCTGCACATATCACTCGTAAAAAGATAGCTTCTATCCTGGAGAAAGTTCATGATCCTGAGATACCTGGTGTTTCTGTCGTCGATCTTGGTATGGTACTGGACATCCGTCCGGAGAATAATCATTGGCACATTGATTTAGCGGTCACCTATTCGGGTTGTCCCGCAATTGATGTAATTCCTTTTCTGGCGAAAGCTATTTTAGCTGAAGAAGGATTTGCAGATGCAACAATCGAAATGGTCATTTCTCCTCCATGGTCAACCGACTGGATCAGTGAAGCAGGAAATCAAAAACTTTTAGCCTGGGGCATTGCACCACCAAATAGGAAATCCGTCAAGCACGATTTCGGACAACCCAAACAATGTCCGCAATGCGGATCAACTGAAACTTCATTGATCAGTTCGTATGGATCTACTCCTTGCAAGGCGATGTATCGATGTGATAACTGCCATGAGACGTTTGATTATTTCAAATGTTATTAATTAATCCCCACATGCAAATTCTCAAACTCAATAAAGACCGCGATCAATCCATAGCCCGTCGTCATCCGTGGATATTTTCCAGGGCATTGCAGAAAGTACCGAAGAGTATCTCCGATGGTGATATAGTACAGATCCAGGATGATGAAGGAAATATCATCGGCGTTGGTCATTACCAGGATAGCAGTCTTGCCGTCCGGTTGCTTGCATTTGAAAATGTCAATATTGACAACACTTTTTGGAAGAAAAGATTACAACATGCATTTCAATATCGAACTGCTTTATATTTCATTAAACCCGATATAACTGATTGCTTCCGCTTAGTCCATGGTGAAGGCGATCAACTTCCCGGTCTCATCATTGACATTTACAACACTGTTGCAGTAGTGCAGGCACACAGCATCGGTATGCACAAAGCAAGACATGAAATTGCTGAAGCTTTGATGAGTATTTCCGGTTTAAAAATTGAAGCCGTCTATGCCAAAAGCAAAGAGGCTCTTCCCGGTGAATATGCACATACTGTAGTCGATGAATGGCTGAAAGGAAATCCTATCGAAGAAATTATCGTCCATGAAGGTGGATTACAATTTATCATCAATGTGATGACCGGCCAGAAAACCGGTTTCTTTCTTGACCAACGAATCAATCGTGAATGGGTCGGAAAATATGCGAGTGGAAAATCGGTTTTGAATTGTTTTAGTTACACCGGCGGATTTTCGTTATATGCTTTACAAGGAGGAGCTAAACATGCAATATCCATTGATTCATCAGTTAACGCATTGACGATCGCTGATAAAAATGCGGAGCTGAATTTATTTTCTGATAAACATGAAAGCATCAAAGAAAATGTATTGACCTATCTGACTAAAACAGAAGAACAATTTGACATTATCATCGTTGATCCTCCCGCCTTTGCAAAAAGTTTAAGCAAGCGACACAATGCCGTTCAAGCCTATAAACGATTAAACATCCTCGCCATGGCGAGAGTAAAACCAGGAGGTATGCTGTTCACTTTTTCCTGTTCACAAGTGGTGGACCGGGAGCTTTTCCACAATACTATTGTAGCTGCCGCTATTGAGTCCAATCGAATGGCCCGTGTGATGCACGATTTGAGCCAGGGGCCAGATCATCCAACTTCGATTTTTCATCCGGAGGGGCATTATTTGAAGGGGCTTGCGTTGTATCTGGATTAGTCATTCCGTTCCCTTGCGCCAACGCTGAAGCTATGGCGGCACGCGGTCGACTACGCTCAGGGACCAGTAGCTTCTTACTTTGATTTTAGCATGAATGTTTCGGCTTCGCTCCCTTCGACTTCGCTCAGGGACCAAGAGTATTTGTACAATAGATTTACTGAGATCGTTTCGACTACGCTCAACAATAAATCAACCAAGAACTTCAACAATTCAACCCTTCAACTACCTTTAAGCATTAAAATCTTAAATCGTGAGCCAGACCCAAAGTGATACACTGATCGTCACCAAAACAGATCATGTCACCGTGATCAAATTGAATCGTCCTGATCGGTACAATAGCTTTAACCAGGCAATGGCATTTGAATTGCAAAAAGCTTTGGACCAATGTGCAGTGGATGGTAGCCGGTGTGTAGTGATCACTGGTGAAGGCAAAGCATTCAGTGCAGGCCAGGATCTGAATGAAGTAACTGATCCGAATGGTCCACTGATGCAAAACATAGTATCCGATCATTTCAACCCGATCATACGCCGGCTACGCGAATTGAATATCCCGGTCATAGCTGCGGTCAATGGAGCTGCAGCCGGAGCAGGAGCCAATATTGCATTAGCATGTGATATAGTGATTGCAAAAGAATCCTCCTATTTCTTGCAGGCGTTTAGTGCCATTGGATTAATACCAGATAGCGGCGGTACTTATCATTTGCCGAGATTAATCGGTTGGCAACGGGCAAGTGCCCTCATGATGTTGGGTGATAAAGTTGGTGCAAAAGATGCTGAAGGAATGGGTATGATTTATAAAGCTATTCCGGATACAGAATGGGATTCTTATGTCACGTCACTTTCACAACGAGTAGGAAACATGGCTACGAAAGGACTTGCGCTTACAAAGCGTGCATTGAATTTATCACTCTCGCATACTTTGTACGATCAATTAAATTTTGAAGAACAACTGCAGGCCCATGCAGGCCAGACTGCAGATTATAAAGAGGGCGTTCAGGCTTTCCTGGAAAAACGAAAACCCAACTTCACCGGTAATTGAAAAGAATCGCTATCATCGGAGCAGGTTCTATGGGCAGTGGTATAGCCCAGGTCGCGGCTATGGGTGGATGCGAAGTGATTTTATATGACAGTTTTGAAAATTCTATCATCAAGGCAAGAGATTCCATTTCATCTTCATTGAATAAACTAGTGGAGAAAGGAAAACTAACTGATGTTGAATCCAAAACTATTTTCGGAAGATTATATTTCGCCGATCAGCTTGAAAGTGTGAAAGGATGCGAATTGATTTTGGAAGCCATCATTGAAGATGAAACTGAAAAAAATAATCTCTTTTCCAGCATCGCACCTTTTCTAACCGAGAGTACTATTGTTGCAACAAATACTTCTTCTCTTTCTATTACTTCTTTAGCAAAAAGTCTTCCCTTTCCTGAAAATTTTATCGGCATTCATTTTTTCAATCCGCCGGTATTGATGCCCCTGGTTGAAATCATTCCTGCTTTGCAAACCAGCTCAGCTACTACGGATCGCGTTTTAGCTGAAATCAAACAATGGAACAAAACACCGGTAAGAGCAAAGGATACACCTGGATTTATTGTAAACCGAATAGCAAGACCTTTTTACGGAGAAGCATTGAGAATTGCAGAAGAACAACTGGCCACTCCCGCTGAAATAGATGCAGCAATGCGTCAATTCGGTGGATTCAAAATGGGACCATTTGAACTGATGGATTTTATCGGGCATGACATCAATTATGCCGTAACCCATTCGGTTTGGACAGCGATGTATTATGATCCGCGGTATAAGCCATCTTCTTTACAAGCCGCTTTGATAAGATCAGGATGGTTGGGAAAAAAATCAGGAAAAGGCTTTTATGACTATTCCACGACGAATGAAAAAACTGAATCGCTGATTGGAGAGCAACATCGTTTTATTTTTGACAGGATTATCACCATGCTGATTAATGAAGCAGCAGATGCTTTGTACCTGGGAATAGCAACGAAGGAAGATATTGACCTGGCGATGACATTGGGGGTAAGTTATCCGTTAGGTTTATTAAAATGGGCAGATCAGATTGGCATCCGTCAATGTGTAACGCATTTGGATGAATTGCACGATTTATACAAAGAAGATCGGTATCGTTGCAGTGTATTACTCAGGAAAATGAATTCCCTCGAACAAACTTTTTATTGATGAACCCGATTGTGGACCGGATGTATAACGAAGATTATTTCAGCCAATGGCTAGGTATCATTAGGTTGGATGAAGGTCCGGGATATTGTACGCTTCAATTGACCGTCCGTCCTGAAATGGTCAATGGTTTTGGCATTGCTCATGGTGCTATTACGTATGCACTAGCGGATAGTGCACTCGCTTTTGCATCTAATAGCCATGGCCGCAAAGCTGTTTCCATAGAGACCTCCATCAATCATATCAAAGCAGTCATGGTCGGCGATGTATTGACTGCTGTTGCCGAACAAACTTCCCTGAGTCACAAACTCGGCATCTATCATATTCGTGTTTTACGGCAGGAGGAATTGGTCGCTCATTTTAAAGGTGTAGTTTACAGAAAGGAGGAACACTGGGAGGTTTGATTTTTTATAATAAAATGTAATTTTGAATAAAATAATTGTCATCCTTATTTTTTGTGTCTTCGCCCTGGTAGCAGCGAAGAGTCAGAATGCTATTTATAAAACCGGCGATGGCATCATCAATTTTAAATCTGATGCACCTTTGGAAGTCATTACTGCCACTTCCAAAAAAATGGAAGGCATCATCGACGCTGATGCATTGACCTTTGCCTTTTCTTTACAGGTCCGGACATTCGAAGGATTCAATAATGGTTTGCAGCGTCAACATTTTTATGAAAATTATCTCGAGACTGATAAATATCCGACCGCCACTTTTTCCGGTAAAATTATCGAACATGTGAACCTCAAGGTGCCCGGCACCTATACGATCCGTGCCAAAGGTCAGCTTACCATCCATGGCAGAACCAAAGAACGAATTATCAAAACCGAAATCATTTCCACCGGTAGCGAACTCAAAGCAAAATCCTCTTTTATTGTTCCGCTGGTGGATCACCAGATCGAAGTACCGCGCATCGTCAATCAAAAAATCGCGCAGGAAATTGAAGTTCATGTTCAGGGCACCTTTCAGCTCGAAGGAAAATCATGAAACGGTATTGTTGGTTCGTATTCCTCTTATTCTTCTTCCCTCTTTACGGACACGAATATCATTTCAGACTATTACCTGCCGATTATAATGCGGACGTCCAACACATCAATCTATTATTCCAATCCTCCGACAAATTGATGTGGCTGGGAACGGACGTTGGCCTGTTTTCTTTTGATGGACGGAAATACAAATTTTTTTCGCGGGAAGATCATCTTCAACAGAAAGTGACTGCCATTGCAGAATCACCCGATGGTCAGATTTGGGCAGGTTATGAAGACGGCCGAATTTTAATCACTCATTTCCAAGGCGTCTTTAAAAATCTTACACCGGATTCATTACAAGGATTCTCCATCTCAAAAATTGTTTTTCTGCCGAATCAGAATGTCCTCATCGCGACCTATGGAAGAGGCCTCTGGCTATTGCATGACGGACAAATGCAGCACCTTGTTTATAGCACATTGGCCAATATTGATGATATCTATGACGCTGTACTGGATACCAAAGGTCAACTTTGGCTCGGCACTGATGATGGTATCTGGATATACAACTCAAAGCCCTCTCCTTCCCTTCAGCAAATGGGGCGAACACAGGGTTTGAAGGATGATATTATCACGCGGTTATCATTAAGTCAGCAAGGCAACGTGCTCATTGGCATGTATGACTTCGGCGCTGAACAATTTAATATTGTCCGAAATGAGTTGCAGGAACTCAAACCATTGTCTCCGGAAGATGGGAACATTATTGGACTGGTGAACGGCTTTGGCAGCGATATATTTATTGCCACTGAAAAAGCAATCTGGTTTACTTCGTCGGTCACGAAGGAACATAAAATCACGATCCCCTTTCCGCTCAAGGACAGAATTGAAAGCATCCTCTTTGATATGAGTGGCAACCTGTGGCTCGCCTGCGGCAATCGTTTGTATATCGCCAATACTCAAATAGTATACATTAATCCCAATTTATCCGGTATACAAACGATTCTCAGTACAAAAGATCAACTGTGGTATGGTTGTCAGAATGGTCTTTTCTCTACCGACAAAGAAGGACAACATCTAATCTCTTATCTCAACCAGGAGCATATCAATGTTCTATGCCTATATAAAGACACTAACGACATTCTCTGGATCGGAACCTTCGGACAGGGTTTGTACATTTTTGATCCGGCTGTTAAGCGAATACGACATCTTACTGAACGTGATCATCTTTCGAATACCAGTATTCTGAATATTGATGGTCATGATAAAAAGGCCTGGCTGGCTACTTTAGGCGGTATTACTCAAATAGAATGGAATGCTTCTCCATTTGAATCTGAATTGAACGTCACAGAAATACAGGATCAGTTTGAATCTCCTCCCGGGTATGTCTATGATGTATATGTTTCCCCTCAAGGGAGAGTATGGTTTGGCACGGATGGAAAAGGACTTTTCTACCTGGACCACGGTGATCTGCGTTCCTTTCCAGTTTCGTACCAGGGAAATGATAGTACGATGGTAGATGTTCGTACAGTGTATAGTATCACAGGAGATTGGGAACACCGGCTTTGGATTTCCACTGCGAAAGGAATTGTGTTGTGCGTTGATGAACATGGCAAAGTGATCCAGAAAATAATTTCCCCGAATGGATCATTGAACAGTGTCGTTTTGACAGGATCGCAGGAAGTGATGATGATCCGTGAAGGTGCAATACAAACCTTCAATGCAAGTGGCCAGATTTTCTGGTTCGATGAAGCTTCCGGCTTGACCTCCTTTACACCCAATATCAATGCTACCGGAATTGAGGATGACGGTTCGGTATGGATTGCTGATACTGATATCATCTTACATTATACGTCGTACAATTCGTTTACTAATCGATTTGTACGAATGCATTTTGAGGATATTTCTCCGGGATCATTGGAGCAGGCTCAACCCATTAAACTTCGGCCTGACAGCAATTACCTGGATGTACGATTTACCGGGATTTGGTACCAGGATCCAACGCGCGTTCGGTATCGATATATGTTGCAAGGTCATGATGCAGACTGGATTTACACACAGGAAGGAAGGGCTGTCTATTCGAGGTTGAGTCCGGGCGCTTATACCTTTGTTTTACAAGGTTCGAATGATTATGATTTTTCTCAATCCCCTACTTTACAGCGCAGCATTATTGTCATGCCCCCATTTTATTTACGATGGTGGTTCATCATGAGTATACTGGCAGGATTGGGATGGATTGTTTATAGTTTAATCAGGGGGAGGATCATTCGCATCAATAGATTCCACACACTTGAAAAAGAAAAAACTACCCTGCAACTTCATGCCATCCAGGCCCAGGTCAATCCTCACTTCTTATTTAACAGTTTCAACACACTCTCGAGCATTATTGAAGAAGATCAGCAGGCTGCTGTTGCTTATGTAGATCAATTGTCTTCTTTTTTCAGAGGCGCACTCATGCATCGGGATGATGAACTCATCACCCTTGCAGAGGAAATGGATATTGTCCGGAATTACATGTATATCCTGATCAAACGATACGGTGATAATATCCACATCGAAGAACATATCACCAACCTCAATGGGTGGATTGCTCCATTGAGCATTCAGCTATTGGTTGAAAATGCAATAAAACACAATACAGTCTCGGCGGGGAAAAACCTGACGATTCAAATCCATATCGATCATAAATGGGTTGAAGTATCCAATCCCATCCAACCGAAATTTCAATCGAGTGAAGAGTCGACGGGATTTGGACTGAGCAGCCTCGTGGCCCGCTATACGTATCTTACTCCTTTGAAAATTGAAATCACGAAAGAAACCAATAGGTTTACAGTCAAAATCCCAATACTCTACCCCGATAAAGGCACATGAATATCCTGATCGTCGAAGATGAAAAACCTGCTGCCACCCGCCTGGTCAATATGCTGAAAAAGGTGGAGCCTGATGCCAACATCATGGGCATCACCGATGGTGTAGAATCAACGCTTAATTTTTTAGACCACAATGCAAATCCGGATTTGATCTTCCTCGATATTCACCTGGCGGATGGATCTGCATTTGAGCTTTTCAATCATCACCCGATGACGGATATGGGGATTATTTTTTCAACTGCATTTGATCAATATGCCATTGAAGCTTTTAAAGTTAATGCCTTGTATTACCTGCTTAAACCGATTAAGCAGGATGAACTTGAAAAAGCATTGTCACGGTTTAAAGAAATAAAAGAACGGGACAATAATTATAAAGAGATTGTCAACCGTTTGTTGACGAAGCCTATTGCAGAAAAACGTTTCCTGATCCGCATGGGGCAAAGTTTACGTTTGATCCACCAACAAGACATCGCTTATTTCTATACGTCGGATAAAATTACCTTCATGATGACCAAGGAAGGGCGAAAATATCCACTCGATTATACGTTGGAGAACCTTGAGATCATGATTGATGCGACCCGGTTTTTCAGGATCAACAGGCAGTATATTATTCACATAGAGGCGATACAACAAATGCATGCGCATTCCAAAGCCCGGGTTCGGATTGATTTACTTCCGGCTGCACATGAAGAGGTCATCGTCAGCACCGAGAAATCTCCTTTATTTAAAAAATGGTTGGAAGGCGAAGAATAGGCCATGCATCGGTACCCAATTTGGCCGTTTCGGGAGGTCTGGATACCCATTGGGTGATATAATAGGTAGTTATTAGTAAGGCGCGGCATAGATTTAGCCATACGGTTTGAAAGAAATAATAGCTTTGAGCACCTTATGAAAAACTGTCTCCTCCTGCTTGCAGGTTTATCATTAGGGTTGGGGTTCTCTTCGTGTGAATATGACAATGCAGAGACTTTATATCCACCCGCACCTTGTGATACAACTATGGTCACCTATAACCTCACCGTTGCACCCATCATTTCCTATAATTGCCTGAATCAGGATTGTCACGGTGGAACAGCCCAGGTCAGTGGAATTCCGTTAGACGGATACGATAACTTAAAACAGCAAGTGGATAATATGAGACTCATCGGTGCCCTTCGACATGAAAATGGATTCTCTTTTATGCCGAAAAACACCACCCCATTGATTGAATGTGATATTGAAAAAATAGAACGATGGGTGTTGAACGGTGCCCCAAACAATTGATGATGTAATGAAAAAGCTGAGCTGGATAGTCATATTTATTTTCACTTTTACGGCATGGTCCAAGGGCCAGCAGTATTATTCTAAAATGGGCAAAGTCACTTTTATATCGGATGCTCCTTTAGAAAAAATTGAAGCGCATAATAATAGTGGTTATGTTGTATTTGATTCGGCCACCGGAAATATCGAATGGTCCGTATTGATCAAAGGCTTTCAATTTGTGAAGGCATTGATGCAGGATCATTTTAATGAGAATTATATGGAAAGTCAAAAGTATCCTAAAGGAACCTTTAAGGGTACTATAGTCAATTTGCATGATATCAATCTTCAAAAAGATGGTGATTATACAGTGAATGTTAAGGGGTTGCTCACTTTACATGGCGTGACTAAACCATTCAACCCAACAGGTCATGTTAACGTCAAAGGAGGAGTGATTACCGCAACTTCTGATTTTGACATCCTCGTGGAAGATTTTAATATCGAAATTCCAAAAGTCGTCAAGGATAATATTGCGAAAACAGTGAAGGTGAATGTAGTGGCCGATCTACAAAAATTGAATTAATACTATGCAAATTATTAACAAGAAATATACGTTTTTACTGATCACGATAATGGCTGCCGTCTGTGGTACCCTTCGGGCGCAACAGGAGCAAGATTTGCTTTCATTACTTGGGAGAGAGGAGACTACCGAGTATGCGGCAGCCAGTTTTAAAACCAATCGCGTCATCAATCTGCATTCCCTGGAAAGCACAGCGGCAGGCGTTTTGGACGTCAAGATTTCTCACCGGTTTGGTTACATCAGCGGAGGCGCCTATGAACTATGGGGACTTGACCAATCCACGATTCGACTCGGTGCTGATTATGGGATTACAGATCGATTTACAATTGGTGCGGGCAGAAGCAGCTATCAAAAAACATACGACGGTTTTCTCAAGTACAAACTTCTTCGTCAAAGTACCGGTCTGAAAAATATGCCGGTTACTGTTGCTTTTTTATTTACTGAAGCTATCCAGACCGAACATTGGAAAGACACGACCAGGGAAAATTATTTTTCATCCCGTCTGTATCATACTTTCCAACTGATCATCGGTCGTAAATTCAGTAATGCATTTTCATTCCAGGTTTCTCCCACACTGGTTCATCGCAACCTTGTGGAAACAGCCGCTGAAAAGAATGATGTTTTTGCGGTAGGATTTGCAGGCCGTTTAAAATTAAACAAGCGGTTGGCCATCAACGGCGAATATATTTATGTTCCGCCGGGACAACTTGATCCAAAGTATCACAACTCTCTTTCCATCGGAGTCGATATTGAAACCGGTGGTCACGTCTTCCAATTGCATTTCACCAACAGTACTTCCATGATTGAAAAGGGTTTCATTTGTGAAACCGAAGGCAAATGGGGTGATGCCGACGTTCACTTTGGATTCAATATTTCGCGGGTGTTTACGGTGGTGAAACCGAAGGAGTAAATACTTTTTGCCCCGTCCCTGCCCCTAAATCCCCTGATGGTTCGACTCCGCTCACCAACCGAGGGGACTTCCTGTCCCTCTTAAACTTCCAAATTGGTTATTGTTTATTGACTATTGGTTATTATTTCACTTATAACTTCCTTATTCGCTATTCGTTATTCCTTAATCTTCCTTCCCTATTCTTCCTTCCTTATTTTCACTTCCTTATTCGTTATTCCTTATTCTTGTGGCTATTCCTTTCGGAACGATTATTTTTAATACCGCGTTAATGCCCTTTATCATGAAAAGCAAAATTTTACTGCCCCTATCCTTGTTCTTCGTTATAACCTTGAATGCCCAGGTGGTGCAGGAGACCCAGGTCATGTCAAAAGGATCTCAGCCTGCTATGACCCTGATCATTCCGGAATCGACGGTCGATTTTGTAGCCGCCGAATGGAAAGATTACACCAAGAACTATGGCAAACCAGTCAAAGTGAAGGGTTCGAAAGAGTCATTACTGGAAGGCGTTCATGTCCTGAATATCGGTGGCGCTGACAAAATAAATATTTATGCTTTTGCTGAGGCGGCAAACAATGGAACCAAAGCTGTCCTCTGGATGGAAATGGCCGGTGGCTTTCTGAATCCGAGCGATTTCCCCAAAGAGTATCGTGAAGCTGTCAAATTCATGGAGGACTTCGGGCACAAAGTGCAGGTCGATCAAATAGGCGTTGATCTTGAAGCCCAACAGAAAGTCATGACTAAATTCCAGGCTAACCTGACTAAACTGCAACACGAAAATGACAACCTCAATAAGACCATCGAGGATGCCAAACTTAAAATAACGGAAGCTGAAACCAATATCACCGCCAACAAGGAAGCCCAGGTGAATGCTCAAAAAGAAATTGATGCTCAAAAAGCCCTGATGGATGAGATCCAGAAAAAGCTGGATTCTACTAAAGGCAAGAAGCCTAATTAATACAAAATTTAATTCGGGTTTACCCTAACCGGTCTTTTTGTTCAGAAGGAAAACCCTGATTTTTCTCTTAAAATTGGTTAATAATTTGGCTAGATAAGCTAATAGTGCAATTTTTAACGGCCGATTAGTAAGGATCCTTACCCTTACGACTTTTCCTCCCAACTACAGTATTGCTCTCCCCCGAGAGAATTGATGATACCTCATAGCCTAGTTCATCATTTGAGCGCAGCTATGCAAGGTTATTTTTTTTTAACCAATAACTTATACTAACATCTAATGAGGAGTAAATTAATCATCGTACTGATTCTGATGGCGGCATTGGCCTGGAACTTATCCTATGGTCAAAACGTCGTTTACCACCAGGTGCAAGACCTGATCCAGCAAGGCAGATCCTTCAGGGAAGTCAAAGTCTTCAATTTCGCGACTGCTGATGTTCACAACCGTGATCTTAAAATCGGGAGCCTGGCCAAAGGGGTGATATTAAATATCGATCAGGACGCTATCCACCAATTGAAAAACGCCGACAATGATTACATCCAGTTTCAGTTGCCGGTGAGTGATCGTCAAAACATGAAGATCAACCTGGTGCGCCATCAAATCTTTACCCAGGATTTTACGGTGCAACTGAGCGACGGCTCTTCACTCAACTATACTGGCGGACTTTATTATAAAGGTGTTGTTGAAGGCATGCCGAATTCGGTAGTGGCTATATCCATCTTTGATGATGAAGTCATGGGTATGGTGTCTACTGATGAAGGAAACTTTGTCCTGGGCCCGATTGACAATAACAGGGAAAAACAACATGTATTTTATAATGATCGGGACCTGGAAAGAAAATCTGATTTTATCTGCGGTACGGCTGATAATGGAGTAGGATATACTGCAGATGAATTAGCCCCGCATGCACAAACGAGAGACAACGGCGATTGCGTGCGTCTTTATATTGAGATCGATGATGATATCGTCACTCAAAAAGGTGGTGCTACTCCTGCGACTAATTATATCACAGGATTATTTAATCAATCCATCGTGTTGTATGCTAATGAAAGTATCCAGGTGATGCTCAACCAGATCTACGCCTGGGTCACTGTCAGTCCATATACCGGTAGTTCTTCCAGCGCTATGCTAACTTCATTTCAAAACCTGACAGGAGAATTCAATGGCAATGTCGCCATGCTGGTTTCTTATCAGACTAGTGGCGGTATCGCTATGCTGGATGGTTTGTGTCAAACTAATCCGGACTGGAGAAAAAGTTTCTCCGCTATAACTTCCTCCTACTCTAATGTACCAACGTATAGTTGGTCAGTGATGGTGGTCACTCATGAAGCAGGTCACGTGATAGGTTCCAAACATACTCATGCTTGTGCATGGAACGGAAACAATACAGCTATTGATGGCTGTGCCGGTGCATCTGAAGGAAGTTGTCCGTTGGGACCTATTCCTGCAGGTGGTGGAACTATGATGAGCTATTGTCATCTGCAAAATGTTGGTATCAATTTCAGTCTTGGCTTCGGTCCTCAACCGGGTAATGTTATTCGGAACAGAGTCAATGCAGCTAACAACTGTCTGACTACATGTGGTCCACCACCTCCTCCTCCACCTCCATCGTATTGCTCCTCTGCTGGAACTAACTCCAGTTATGAGTGGATCAATAAAGTCGTCCTGGGTTCAATCAACAATACCAGTGGCAACAATGGTGGCTATCATGATTACACCAGCCTCAGCACTAACCTTACTGCAGGTTCAACCTATAGCATCAATCTGACACCCGGCTATGCCGGTGGTGCCTACCTCGAATATTGGAGAGTGTGGATTGATTATAACAATGATTTGGATTGGGCCGATGCCGGTGAACAAGTAGGACAAGGTTCAGGCTCAACTGCCATCAATGTTTCATTTACTGTTCCTTCTGCTACTCCTGCCGGAACAAAGCGCATGCGTGTAGCGATGAAGTACAGCGGCTTTCCTGCATTGTGTGAAACATTCACGTACGGTGAAGTCGAAGATTATAATGTTGCGATCATTGCTGGTGGTGGCGGTGGTGGTGCAACTTGTTCTGATGGAATACAAAATCAAGGTGAAACAGGAGTCGATTGCGGTGGGCCATGTCAACCATGTCCAACTTGTAATGATGGAATACAAAATCAAGGCGAAACCGGAATTGACTGCGGCGGACCTTGTCAGCCATGTCCTCCTCCATCAGGTGGTGGTGTGGTATTGTTGGCTAGTTATTTTGAAACGGGTTGGGATAGCTGGCAAGATGGTGGTGTAGATGTTGATCGGGTCGCCAGTACCTATTCGTATGAAGGAAATTATTCTATACGCGTCAGAGACAATTCAGGTATAGGATCAGCGATGACTTCTCCAACATTTAGTATGGTAGGAGGAACAGGTGCTACAATCCAGTTTTATTTCAAGGCCACAAGCATGGAGGCTGGTGAAGACTTCTGGGTGAGATATAACAATGGTGGTGGATGGGTGACCGTAGGCTATTTTGTAGCAGGTAGTAATTTCCAGAATAATATATTCTATGTTACGACAGTGACCGTTACAGGATTTTTGCCAACGACCGGTACTTTCAGGATTCAGTGCGATGCAAGTGATGATACGGACCAGGTTTATATTGACAAGGTAACAATCACTAAATTGACCGGAAGTGCATTGCCCGCTTCATTGGTTGATATACATGAAATTGGAAAAGTGGATGGCGGATTTTCTGTTTCACCTGATGCAGGTGTCGATCTCGGTTCCAGTTTATCCGTTTTTCCAAATCCGGCTAATGATGTTTTGAATATCGATTTCAAAGCTGACATCAATGATCTTCATATCATTTCGTTGCAAGGCCAGGATATGCGAGTGCGTTCAATTACTCCTGATCATAGGCAAGTTGATATCAACACACTTGTACCAGGAATTTACTTCCTGAATATTCAATCAGGAGGTCAGTGGTATCCCATCCGTTTCAGTAAGATGTAAAAACAGTAAAACGCTGTGCGTTTTTATCAGAAAGGCGATCTTGAAAAAGGTCGCCTTTTTTTATTCTATTTCACTCGTTGCAATCTCCACATCATTCGTCAACAATCGATGTATCGGACATTTCTCTGCTATCTGGATTAATCTGTCTTTTTGCTCCTGCGTTAGCTGTCCTTCAAGCTGGATGACTCTTTTGATATGCGATGTCTGCGTTCCATCTGTATGTTTAACGGTATGAATACTGATGTCCACATTGACTCCCTCCAGTGGCCAATCTTTTCTATTAGCATACATCTTCAGCGTGGAAGCTGTGCAAGCCGCCAGGCCGCTTAAGACTAATTCGGTTGGGGTAGGGCCAAGGTCTTTTCCACCATTTTCATGGGTTTCATCTCCGGTGATCACATGGCCACGCATAGCGATATGGGTGACATAGGGCTCGAGGCCGATGCTCGCATGTATCTTTGGTATAGTATCCATTTAATGTAAATGTAGATTGAAATTTTACCTGAATTCCAACTGATGCAACCTCCTTACCAAATCGGTGTCATTAGCCCGTTATCACAACGCGACAAACCGGATGTATTCAGAAGCTGAGTCATCGCTGATCGCCTCCTGCCTCAACGGCAACCGGCTGGCCCAGCACAGGCTCTATAACCGCTATTGCGATGCCATGTACAATGTGGCCCACCGCATGCTAGGCAATGTCGCCGAAGCGGAAGATGCCCTGCAGGAAGCCTTTATCGATGTATTCAGCAAGCTCGATACGTTCCGCGAAGAGTCCAGTCTTGGTGCCTGGATCAAACGTATCGTCATCAATCATTGCCTCAATGTTTTCAAAAAACGAAAACTACAGATCGAGGAATTGAATGAAAAATTCACTGATGTACCAGAGGAGGACATTGATGATGATGAGTATGTCACGTTCGAAGTAAAACGAGTGAAAGAAGCGATAATGAAACTGCCGGATGGCTATCGACAAGTGCTAACACTATATCTCATTGAAGGCTATGATCACGGTGAGATCGCGAGCATCATGGGAATACAAGAGACAGGATCGAAGTCGCAGTACAGCAGAGCGAGAGCGAGGCTGAGAGAACTTTTGAATAAGGAATAACGAATATCGAGGTGAGAAGTAGAAGTGAGAAGTAGAAGTGACGAGGGAGAAGTAAAAAATGATGAGATAATTTAAAGCCCCGGAGGGGCGACATGTCTGTAGAAAATGAACAACGATAAATTAAAACCCCCTTTAGGGGGCGAGGGGGGAGAGAGTCCTGGGGGCATGGGGCAAAATCTCGAACAATTCATCCGCTCCAACCGCGATGCCTTTGATGACCTCAAAGCACCGAAGGGATTGTTTGATAAAATCATGCCGGAGGAACGCAAGGTGCATCCGATGTGGAAATGGATGGCAGTGGCCGCTACCGTATTGCTACTGATTTCTGTCGGTTATATCGCCGGCACAAAATCGCAACCTAAAAATCGTGTGGCTGGATGGGATGAATTCCAGGAAGCTGAAAAATACTATCAATCCAAGATCAATGTGAAAATGGAAGAGATCAAGTCCCTTCCAGTGAGTTCAGAAGTATTGTCAGATATACAAACGCTGGATGAAGTGTATGCCCAACTGCGAAAACAATTGCTCGAAGATCCGCATGCCGATTCGAAAATATTATTGAGCGCCATGATTAAACATCAAAAACAAAAGCTCGAAGTGATGGATGAAATCCTCAATCGTGTCGAGAAATACAAAAAAAATGAAAATGACAAGCGAAATGAAATGTAGTGTACTGGTATTCCTGTTACTTCCCTTCCTGGCTTTTGCAGGAAAAGACGGAGAACATACTTCGACTCCGCTCAGCACAAGTGCGGAAAAGAAAATCACCCGCGAATTCAACATCCAGGTCAATGGACACTTGAATATCGAAAACAAATACGGCGATATCGATGTCGCAATAGGTGAAGAAAACAAAATCAAATTTGACATCACCATTAAAGCTTCTGCCGGCAGTCAAAAGAAAGCACAGGAATTGGTGGACAACATCTCTGTTGATTTCAATGAAGGAATCAATCGCGTTGATGCCAAGACAGTAGTAGAATCTTCTTCTTCCTGGATGTCGTGGTTCAATACCGGTAGCAATGAAATCGAAATAAATTATCAGGTACTCGTACCAAAGGACATTTATCTTGAGCTCAACAATAAATACGGAAGCATCTATTTAGAAAGCACTGACCGCGATGCGACGATCGATCTTGCGTATGGCGACCTACGATTAGGGGATATCAATGCCAATCTTGATCTCGATATGTCTTACAGTGAAGGTTCACTTTCCCAGATCAAACAAGGTGATCTTCATCTTAGCTATTCTGATCTTGAAATGGAGAATAGCCAATCCATGACCGTCGACATGAAATATTCTGAACTGGCCATGGGCGCCTCTGGAAGACTCAATCTTGTCTCGTCGTATGGCAATGTAAAAGGTGGAGATGTGGAAGATGTAAGTTATTCCGGTAAATATGATGACCTCTATTTCTCCAGCGTCAAATCGATAACGGCTGATTGCGGTTACACTGGAATTGAATTGGATGGATTGGCCTCAACAGGATCTTTTGATATGCGTTATGGCGATCTCACCATTAAAAATATCTGGCAAGGATTCAAACAAATTAATATTTCAACTTCCTATACTGGTGTTGAACTCGGTTTCCAGGATGGTGCAAATTTTTCTATCGACGCTGCAACCAATTACTGCGATGTCAATACCAATGGCAACCTCAAAGTGAGTGAACGTATTGAACGCGAAGCCAGCCTCACATTGAAGGCCAGCAAAGGTACTGGTGGTGGCGTGGTGAAAGCTGTAATGAATTACGGGGAGCTTTCCATTGAATAGAAAAATTAGGTAGGGGCTCAAGATTTTGAGCCCCTACCTAATTTTTCTATTCAATGATCACTGATATCCCTGTGCTTGTAAATTAAACAGCTCAGCATACAACCCATTCTTCTCCAGCAATTCTTCATGGGTACCGATCTCAATCTTCTCGCCATTTTTTAACACCAGAATTCGATCTGCCATACGCACTGTTGAAAAACGATGTGAAATAATAACTGCTGTCTTTCCTTTTGTCAACTCAGAAAATCGTTTGAACACTTCATATTCTGCACGCGCATCAAGAGCAGCTGTAGGTTCATCCAGGATCACGATCTGAGCATCCCGCATGTAAGCGCGAGCGAGTGCCACTTTTTGCCACTCACCACCGGAGAGATCGATGCCTTCCGAGAATCGTTTACCTAACATTTGATTATAGCCTTCCGGCAATTTCTTAATCACGGCATCAGCAAGACTTTTTTCTGATGCATTTTGAATTTTAGGTTGATTAGTTGCTTCTTCAATTTGACCAACGGCAACATTTTCGGAAGCTATGAAACTGAAACGAACATAATCCTGGAAGATGACACCAATCATCATCCTGTATTTTTCAATTTTAAATCGCTTGATGTCGGTGCCATCCAATGATATAGAACCTTCACTCGGATCATACATGCGCGCAAGCAATTTGACCAGGGTTGTTTTGCCGGCACCATTTTCTCCCACTAAAGCAAGCTTTTCTCCGGGAAGTAATACAAAAGTAAGATGACGCACTGCCCATACATCTGTGCCCGGATATTTGAAACCAACATTTTCAAAATGTATTCCCTCCTTTATTTCAGATGGAGGTTCAATGGCATCCGTTTCATCTTTGATCAGGGGATTTATAGCGAGGAAATCAAAATAATCCTGGAGATAAAGCGCAGACTCCGTGATACGAGTAAATGTAGACAACAAGTTTTGCAATTGATTTTGCAAACGATTGAATGATCCTGACAAAAAGGTCATAGATCCCACTGTCAAAGCACCGCCAACGGTTTTAATAATAATCAGCAAATACGCTCCATAATAAGCTAGCACACTCAACACTTGAAGTATGGTTCCCCAGATGGTTCGCTTTATCGCTAGCTTCTCATTGACGAGATAATATTCATTCGCGATTTTTCCAAAACGATTGGTGAGGAAATCATCAAGCCCAAAAACTTTGATCTCCTTCGCCGTCTCCACGCTGGCGCCGATATACCGCAGATAATCCAATTCCCTTCTTTGCGGCGTCCAGCTGCGTACCAACGAATAACTTGATCGTGAAAAATAAGCTTCACTTATAAAGGAAGGCAATACTGCAACCACCAGGATTAAAATCAACCAGGGTTCGAAGGCTACTAAACCAACCGCTAAAAAAACAATCGTGATCAAATCCTGCAATTGACTCAATACCATCGACATCAACACTACGCGCCCTGTCGTTTGTCTCCGGGCACGCTCGAGTTTGTCATAGAATTCACTATCCTCAAACATCCCAAGGTCAAGGGTCGACGCTTTGTGCATGAGCTCCACGGAAGAATGATTCGCATACAAATCACCAAGCAAGGCATCAGTAAGACTGATCAATCGATTTAAGATTTCAGAAGAAGCCGCCAACGTCAATTCAAGACCCAGCCACCACCAGAGTTGCGTGAAATCTTTATGAGGGGCACTGATCTGTTTGATGACTTCATCGATGATGAGTTTGCCGACATAGAGCTGGCCAACCGGGATAGCCGATTTTAAAAGGCGAAGGAGAACGTTCCAAAAGGTGAGTTTAGGAGAGGTCTTCCAGATCATCCGGAAGAAGGGTGGAAGTAATTTGAGGGCCTGCAAACTTTCCAGGAATCCCTTTTTCTCTTTCGATTCCATTTCCCATGGAAAGTCGCGTATGGCCATAGACGGAATCTAACATTTTTCTTTGAAGAATGTTGGAAATCCTCGCGCAAAGACGCAATTAAATATGGCGGAATATTTCACACAGAGACGCAGAGGCGCAGAGATGATTATTTAGCGTCTATATTTAGCACTTCAAATAATATGGATATGAAAGTTGACATCATTCAGGAAGAGACGCCCTTCAAAGAATTCTTTCACGTGCGAAAGGCGAGATTGCAATTTGAAAAGTTTGATGGAACCATGTCGCCGGAAGTGGTGCGGTATAGTTTTTCAAAATGGGATGCTGTGGCTGCTTTAGTTTACCATCGGACGATGGATTGTTACATATTAGTGAAGCAAATGCGATATCCACCCACACACCAGGGCATTGATCCATGGATGATTGAGATTGTGGCAGGTGGAATTTCTCCGGGAGAAGATGAACGCGATGCTGCACGCAGGGAAATCATCGAAGAAATCGGGTACGAACCTTTGACGCTTGAACCAGTGATGAAATTTTATGTCTCACCGGGAATCATGAGTGAACGCATCGCACTGTTCTACGCAGAAGTGGATGAAAGTTCAAAACTTCATCACGGGGGTGGTTTACAAGATGAAGACGAGGATATAGAATTAGTCTGGGTTCCAAAAAAGGAAGCGCGACAATGGCTGCAACAACAAGCCATTGGCGATGCAAAGACTATTATTGCGATTCAATGGAATAGTTAAAATGGAAACGGTGAAAAAGAAACAGGACTTATTTGAGTTTCAATTTCAGAATACCATCCGTCAGCATGATTTTATCCAACGTCTTTTGCTTTTTATAACCGTTGCCTTCAGGATCGATGTTTTGATCGTATCCTGATGCTCCTGTTACTGCTTTGTCTTCCATTTTACCCATGATGCGACCTACCCCACCGAATGCAGTTGTGGATGTACTTTCTTTCCACCAACTTCCATCGAGAGTAGCATTGAAAGTGAGATTAATATATCCGTCACCTGGAATTTGAACATCAATCGATTCGCCATTGTAGGCGGATTCGCCGACATGAAATTCCATGCGAGGAGATTTTGTTTCTTCGACATATTTGATGGCGGCGATGCCTTTGTATTTGCCGGTGGCCCATTCAGCCTGGAATACTTTGTCTTTATTGTAATTATCATCTTCACCAATGACGAGGTATTTGCCAGACTCGGTGATCTGCTTGCCGTCAATGGTCGCGATCCAAAAACGAAGGGACTTATCGGGATTGATGACATTGCCGGTGATGTATTCGTAATGGCCTATGGTAACCCGGCGAGGTTCAGATTTATATTCTTTCCCATCAACCTTGACCGTCATCGTATTGGGACTGCCCTGGCTAAAGAGGGAAATCGTAAGCAAGCAAAAAATGGAGAAACTGATACCGCTTTTCATGTTCTTTATTTTTAGAACCTCGAAATTAGGGGTATTTGAGGTATCCATGGCCGTTGAGAAGAAGGATTCTATCTTGCACCTTCGATGTACCGGTTATTGAAAATTATTCTTTTCCGGATGGATCCGGAGCGGGCCCATTACTTCACCATGTGGTGTTTTATGGCGTTGTTGAAAATTCCTGGGATCAAATGGGTGATGAGGCGCATTTACCAGGTCGATCGACCTGAATTAAGAAAAACAGTAGCTGGCCTCTCTTTTTCAAATCCTATTGGCCTGGCAGCAGGCTTTGATAAAAATGCTCACTTCCTGGAACCCATGGCAGTGCTTGGTTTTAGTCACATCGAGGTGGGTACCGTCACCCCTCGTCCTCAGCCTGGCAATCCGAAACCACGACTTTTCCGCCTTATTCAATCCAAAGGGTTGATCAATCGTATGGGCTTCAACAATGATGGTGTAAAAGCCATGGGTGAGCGATTGAAAAAAAAGCGACCTGCAGGACTCATCGTCGGAGCTAACATTGGAAAGAACAAGGATACTCCCAATGAAAATGCAGCCGATGATTATCTGATTTGTTTTAAAGCACTTTATTCACTAGTTGATTATTTCACTGTCAATGTTTCTTCACCAAATACACCTGGCTTGCGCGAATTGCAGGACAAGGAACCACTGACTCGATTATTGACAAGCTTACAAAAAGAGAATTTTTCCAACAAACCATTATTTCTAAAAATAGCACCTGATCTAACATCAACACAATTGGATGAAATAGTAGAGATCGTCATTGCTTCTAAATTCAAAGGCATCATAGCCACCAATACGACCATTACAAGAGAAGGTTTAAAAGAATCAAAACAAAAAATTGATTCCTTAGGAGCAGGTGGATTGAGTGGTGAGCCGGTATTGGAAAAAGCAGTCGGTGTAGTAAAATATATAAAGGAAAAAAGCAAAGATCAATTAGTGATCATCGGAGTGGGTGGTATAAGTGATGCTGATTCAGCAAAGAAACATTTTGACGCTGGTGCAGATTTGGTGCAGTTGTATACAGGGTTGATATATTCAGGGCCTGCGGTCGTAAAAAAAATAGCCGCCAATTTTCGCTAATTAACGCAAATTTTGAATCATAATCTGTACGGCTCAAGCTATCAGTGAGTTACACATACCCCTACCTAAAAGGATGACCTGTCATATTATGCTAAATCAATATGGTATCCTTTTTGAAAGTCATTATGTTATTAAGGCAAATTATTCCCGGATCTCACAAACGGCCGATGATATGGAGGTTAAAGAGCGTACATCAAAAAAGAACTTTGGATCGGAGCATTTCTTCCTGGACATGCGTTTCTGGCTCATATTACTGATGCTGGCTGCATTTGTCAGCTTTCTGATCTTTCTGAGCCCTGGCTAAAATTGTTGTTGTTGGAGTTTCTCTGACAACTACCTTATAATCCCTTGAACTCATCCCTTTTACAACCAACCTTTTGCCGCGATGCGGCGAAAACATTTTACTTGTTCCCTCTCTTCCACCGTTGTTGGAGTTCTCTCCAACAACCAACGAGAGTTTATAAGTGAATACTTGAGTTCTTTCCCTCTTCACCATTGTTGGAGTTCTCTCTAACAACCTTATTTCTCGCGCAAAGACGCAAAGACGCAATTTCGCCGTTGTTGGAGTTTCCTGTAGTGAGCGGAGCCGAACTATCTCCAACAACCAGGAGAATTCCTTGTACTACCCTTCAGAGTAAAAAATCTTAAGACTCATATCAAGTGTCCCTGCACTATGCGTCAACGCTCCGGACGAAATGTAATTCACACCTGTCTCTGCATAAGCACGAACATTGTGCAAGGTGATGCTACCTGAAGCTTCTGTTTCAAACTTACCATCCACCATCGCGACTGCTTCCTGCAAAATTGGAATTTCAAAATTGTCCATCATGATCCTGGTGACACCTCCATGATCGAGTACCTTTTGCAATTCAACAAGGTTGCGTACTTCAATAGTGATTGACAATGATTTATTATTCTTTGTTAAATATTCATGCACACGATCAATCGCCATATCAACACTGCCGCAAGCTTCAATATGATTGTCCTTAATCATGATCCAGTCATAAAGGCCATCACGATAATTGTGGCATCCGCCAAGACGTACTGCTTCTTTTTCGAGAAAACGAATACCCGGTGTGGTCTTGCGGGTATCGAGAATTTTCACCGGCAGTCCTTCCACTTCCTGCGCAAACAAAGAGGAAAGTGTGGAGATGCCACTCATTCGTTGCATAATATTCAACGTCAATCGCTCCCCTATCAATAAAGCTCTTGTCGGGCATGTGATATTGAATGCAATATCGCCGGGCTTCACCAAACTGCCATCCTGAATTAAAACTTCAAAATCAGCGGCCGGTGCTATTTCTTTAAAAATCCTGGACGCAACTCGTATGCCGGAAATGATCCCATCATCTTTGACGAGCAACTTTGCTTTAGAGATTCTCGTGGAACGGATGCAGGCCATCGAAGTATGGTCACCTTCGCCAACATCTTCCGCTAATCCCTGGCGAATGAAACGCTCCAATAATTCATCATTAGAATCCATACTTCGTTGGGTTTTGTTTTATGACAATAGAAAATGAAAATAGGAATGAGGGTAATGCATGACAACGCTGATCAACCGGATTAAAAAATGATGCCCAGGCGAAGGACGAGATTGCCTACTGATGCTTTTGAATCTTCTGTTTGTTTAAAATAATCATCGTTGGGATCATTGGGGTCCTGATCAGGATTTTCGATAGAACGATAACCTTCATCGCGGGTGAAATCGAAAAAACCTTTTTGAAAATATAAGCCGCCAATCAATGAATTATTTTGACTGATCGAATATTCCAGTCCCGCTCCCAATCCCCAGAATATATTGATCAGGGAAAGATCCTTGTAGATATTCTCTTCTTTATAAATGGCATCATCGGTTTCAATATCGCCACGACCTCTCGTCAGGAAAGAAAAAGTGAAAACTGGGAGCTCCAGGAAATAGCGCATGTTACTGGTCTCCTTTTCCCTGGTTCGGATCTTAAATCCTACGGGAAACTCGAGGTAAGTTAGGTTATACCTTATCTTGACTCCATCTGGTAATGGTTTGTCACCGGTCTGTAATATTTCATCACTCAATTCAGAATTGGGAAGAAAATTGCCGCCGATTTCATAGAGGAACTCACCACCTTCATGAAAGGCCAGGTCAAAACCCAGGGTGAAGGAGTAATTGTCTTTGAAATAAATATCAGCGGTAGTGCCCAGTTTAATACCAACATTGCCGCCATTTGGTATGATCAGAGTCTTATTGTTTTTAACCCAGGAGGTCAATGGGCTGACCTGGAAGCCGAAGCGAAGGTTGCGGTCCTGTGCATGAAGGGAAGTACCCGATAATACCAGGATAACACACAATATCTTAGCGGCTGTTCGTTTCATATTCCTCAAACGATTTGCTTATACATGTTCGAGACAGCATTAAAAATAAATGGAAACCGGGTGATCTGCAAGGTGAAGTACAGTATTATACTGGTACTGGGGTTGTTCATAGCATCTTGCCGACCCGAACCGGCAGCAAATATACCGGATGTATCCGACATCCATATTGACATCGACCTCACCCGTTTTGATCAGTTACTGCTCCAGGATACCGCTATTGATGCCGCCCGCATTCAAAAGCTGATGAAGGATTATCCGGCTTTTTCTGATGTTTATTTCAATCATGTGATACCGGGATCGGAAGATGTCGTCATCAACAAGGATCCTGAAATAAAAATTCAGAACATCCAATCCTGGATCAAGCATCCGCGGACTCGCTGGTTGTATGATACAGTTCAGCAGATTTTCCCGAAGGTGGATGATCTCAAGAAGGGTTTGAAAGAGGCTTTTACTTATGCGAAGTATTATTTCCCCGAAAAAGAAACACCGCGGTTTTTCACCACGATTTCTGATTTCGGTTACTTCCCATTTATCTATGCCGAAGACAGTCTGAAGGATGGCATCGGTATTAGTCTCGAAATGTTTTTAGGCGAAAAATTTCCGTATCGAACTTATAATGGCAACAGTGAAGCCTTTTCGGATTATCTCATCCGATCGTATAACAAGGATAATATCGTCAAGCGTACGCTGGAAGTTTGGCTGGATGATCTGGCAGGACCTCCACCCGGAAATCGATTGCTGGATATCATGATTCACAATGGCAAGAAATTGTACATCATGCAATCCCTCATGCCGACTACTGCTGATACCATCATCATGAATTATCCTGAAGCAAAAATGAAATGGGTGAAAGACAATGAGCGGAATATCTGGGATGTGTTCACGACACAAAATCTGTTGTATGAAACATCGCTGACGCGGATCCAGAAATTGATTGGACCATCCCCTGATTCTCCCGGCATGCCGCAAGAAGCTCCAGGAAATACAGGATCTTGGATGGGATGGCAGATTATCAAAGCTTATATGAAAAAGCATCCGGAGACGACCTTGAAGCAGTTGCTGGCGTTGGATAATGCGCAGGAAATTTTGGAGCAATCGGGTTATAAACCACCCAGGTAGATTGAAGATTTAAGAATTAAGATTGAAGATTTGATAAAAAATTTTAGGTCTGAGGAATAATAATTCGATTTCCTGGTAACATTTGGCGGGACTCAAGACACTATCAGGTATTGCGGGCTAAAACAGTTTTCTTCGAAATCTTAAAAAGAGGTCGAAACAGCTCCCCTTTGCCCTAAGCAGGCAACATTTTTATTAAACAGAATAAAATCTGCCTGAGGAATTAGAAGATAAAATTTTCTTCTTACATCCTTATTTTTTATTCCTTATTCTTACTTCTTCAACCCTATTTCTCTCAACCGCTCATTCAAATATTCCCCTGCCGTAATCGACTCATATGCTAATGGACGATCTGCTGTTACCGTAGACGGGAGACAAGTCAGATCCATCTCACTCTTCGGATGCAGGAAGAAGGGAATGGATAGTCTTGGCCGGTGCCATTCTTCACGTGGTGGATTGACGACACGATGCGTGGTGGATTTTAAATAATTATTGGTCAACCGTTGAAGCATGTCGCCTACGTTGACTACGATTTCATCTTCACCGGGAACGATATCCAGCCATTGATTTTTCATGTCGAGGATCTGCAAGCCACCTGCTGATGCACCCACTAATAAAGTGATCAGGTTGATGTCTTCATGCTGTTCGGCACGAATAGCAGATTTCGGTTCCTGTGTGATCGGTGGATAATGTATGGCGCGAAGGATGCTATTTCCTTCTGCTATTTTTTCATCGAAATAATTACGATCAAGCTTGAGATATAAGGCAATCGCCCGCAGGAGTTGCGTGCCTGATGCTTCAAAAGATCGATAGAGTTCATCACCTGTTTTTGAAAAATCTGGAATTTCAGAGACCTTGACATTGTCCGGATATTCAGCTTTTAATAGATGATCAGCAGGAACGGTTTGGCCGATTTGAAAAAACTCTTTGAGATCACCGACATTGCTTTGCTTGGCGTGTTCTCTTCCAAATGAGGTATATCCGCGCTGTCCGGCAAGTCCCTTGACTTCATATTTTTCTTTCACTTCCACAGGTAGTGAAAAGAATGATTTGGATTCAGCATAAAATCGACTGACCAGTTCTTTCGGTATGCCGTGATTGATGACGCCCACAAATCCAAATTCCTGGAACGCGTGGCCCAGTTCCTCCACAAAGGCTTTCTTTTCAGCATCCGTACCTGTTATAAATTTATTCAGGTCGACCAGTGGAATTGCTCTTGACATGATATTGATGGTTTGATCAGGGAAAGTTAGGATGAATTCGAGGTTTGACAGCAAGATTCATTCCAGCTTACGCTTTTCTTTTTGCCCGGTCGGGCGGATGCAATACGCCCCGACCGGGCAAAAAGGTTTATGATTTTGTCGGGGCGTATTGTATCCGCCCGACAAAATCATAAACAATATTATTCCAGTCCTTCCCACTTCGTCTGATTCCCTTTTGAATAGGACTTCCTGGTTTTAAGTCGCTGTTTTTGACGATCGAGGATCAGCATGGCGATACCGCGAGCTGCAGGTACATTCGGCGAACGAAGGGCTTCCTGGATCTTGTCTTCTTCCACATCAAATCGATAAAGTGAACTCAATAAGAGATCGAGATCATCGCGCATCAATTCTTCAACACGACGTGTGAAGAGTTCAATGACAGATTCTTCATCCAGCACAGGATCGTATTCGGGAAAATATTGTTTTGCGGGAAAATCGGGATCCTCGTTGTCCTTCATCAGCAGGTTTATATCGGTTCGTTTTCCCGAATAGGATGTGAGATCATCGCTAATATTTCTTCGAGATAGCGACGATCATTGCAGAGTCTTGGCACTTTGGCCTGGCTGCCTCTTTTTCCTTTTTTGTCCAGCCATTTGCGGAAGGTACCTTGAGGAAGTACAGTGATTGTTAATCTATCTAGTGCCATGCCCTGGAATCGTTTCGCTTCGTAATCACTGTTGAGTTGCTGCAGTTCGCGATCCAGTTGATCGGCGAAGGATTGAATATTAGCCGGTGCTTTTTCAAATTCGATCAGCCAATGATGACCACCCTTTCCATTTAGTGACATATGAATCGGAGCCACTGTGTAATCAGTGATCATCGCATGATGTGCGGCTGTTGTGATTTCGATGGCTTTGTCGGTGTTGTCCACCATCACTTCTTCACCGAAAGCATTGATGAATTGTTGCGTGCGACCGGTGATGCAAAGACGATAAGGATTCGTTGACGTGAAAGAAACGGTGTCACCGATTTTATATCGCCACAGTCCGCCGTTCGTTGTAATGACAACTGCGTATGATTTTCCAATCTCTACTTCTTTCAATGGAATCGCTTCCGGGTTTGGAGAGTGCCATTGTTCTTCCGGAATAAATTCATAGAAGATGCCATTGTCGGGTATCACCAATAGGCCTTCTCTCCGGTCATTGCTATCCTGCACAGCAAAGTATCCTTCAGAGGCATTATAGACTTCCTGGTAGATGAATTTGTCGGAAGGAAACATTTCGTTGAACTGCTGTTGATACGGACCGAATCCAACACCGCCATGGATATACACGGAGGCATTCGGCCAAACTTCTAGCATGTGATCTTTTCCGGTGATGTCGAGGATGCGACGAAATAGTACAAGAGCCCATGTGGGTACACCACCGATCACGCCGACGTTCTGACGACTGCAGACATCCGCCATGATTTCGATTTTCTTATCCCATTCTGGTAATAGGCAAGTCTTGATATTGGGCGTGAAAAAAGGTCTGCCTAACCATGGCATGTGTTGCAGCATGATGGCGGAGACGTCGCCGTAGCGGATTTCAGGATGAGGCATTTTGGTGATGCTGCCGGTCAAGACAAGATTTTTATCAGCGAAGACGCGTGCATTCGGATGACGGTGATAGAGTAAAGCAAGGCTATACCAACCGGCTCTATTGTGTGTATGATTGAGATGATCCGGAGATACCGGTAAAAATTTACTCTTATCGGCTGTGGTGCCGGAAGATTTGGCGAACCAGGAGATGAGGCCGGGCCAGAGGATATTTTCTTCGCCCTGCATCATGCGTTGGATGTGGAGGCGGATGTCATCGTAGGAGCGGATGGGCACTTGTGCGCGAAAAGTTGAATAATCGCGAATGGAGCGGAAACCAAATTCTTTCCCGGCTTCGGTGTTGCGGGCTTTCTGGAGGAAGGATTTTAGTTGGGTGTCCTGGAGGGGATGGATGTTTTGTTCAGCCTTACGCAAGCGGGCGTAGAGGCTCCTGAGGTAAATAGCAATGGTAGCATTGATCAGGCTGTTTGGTCTCATATCGCTGCTATGCATATCATCCAGGTTGAGAGGAGGCTGGGTGGTGACTCTAATGTAGGGAAAAATAAGAGATACAACGGGCGTCAGAGACGCTGCAGATATTCGGATTAAGTCAGAGACTTAATCCATCGCCTTTGGCGATGGCGATGAGGGGGCAATGGGAATGGCTAGACATTAATCTTTTAGGGACTTGAGCATGATGTCCCAGAGGACTTCGAAGGGGAGGACTTCGATCTCGATGTTTTCGCCAGAGCCGGCCAGGTTGACGGATTTGAGTTGTTTGAGCAGGTCCGCAGTATAGCGTTCTGTCCGGACGGGATGGAAATCCGCCTTAGTCATCTGGACCACCATTTTGATCATGCAATTGCTGCGGAAGGAATCGTCGCGGCGGAGGTAGCGGTAAGCGTATTGTTTGAGGGAGTCGATGCGGTCAATTATGGTGTTGTAGTCCTTTTTTATAAGCAAAAATGCAACTTGCATCAATAAAATACTCACATTAATGCCATACTTGTCTTTGCTATATATCGGTACTGAGTTAAGGTATTTACCTAATTTGAAATCTGGAAGATTTTCTTTTCTACTCGATGGAATTTCCAAATATTTCGATTTAACAAGTAAATGCATATATCCAAGGATGGTATTAAATATTTCATTAAGATTGGGATATATCTTTAAAGTGGAAGGCTTCATATAAATATATGCCAACAATTTAAATGCCTTGGTGTAATCTCTATTATAAATATATGATTTTACCAAATAGTAATGCAATCGGAACCATGAGTTTGTTCCAGCATTAATTTTAGAAATAATCTTTTCGCCATATTTTATGGATTCATCCAGTAAATTCAAATGAATTAAAGATAATATTATTCTAATATAAATATTAGACATTGATAATGGCAAATTATATTTCGGTATAGCAAGATCTTTAATTGCCTGATTAGATATTATTAGTAAATTATTATAATCTTTAATATTTTCAAAATGAATCGCTTTAATTCTATATTTATTATAGTGAAATATTGGACTTGATATGTTTTTAATACTATCCAATTCCGAAATAT